>Ga0194039_1000010_pt1 | contig 143416 bp, 147 predicted proteins | sample JunL228m_MetaG_FD_148679 | JGI IMG/M metagenome (GOLD analysis project Ga0194039, IMG submission 148679) | Anoxic zone freshwater microbial communities from boreal shield lake in IISD Experimental Lakes Area, Ontario, Canada - Jun2016-L227-8m | ecosystem: Environmental > Aquatic > Freshwater >...
GGATATTATCAGACCGGTGGGGGCAGGCATATTTTATCAGGGCCGGGCTCCTGCTGACAATCGTTTCCGGCATTCTCCTCCTCATGGATTCGTCGGTGAATATGACAATCTTCGCCAGGTTGATAGAGGGGGCAGGTGCAGGCCTTTTTATTGCTTCCGCGATGTCGTATATTAACTCACGTGCTGATCATACGCGATCAATCGGGGTTTTCATGGCCTTGTTAAATATCGGACTTATTGCAGGCCTTATTATATCCGGCCTGGCAAGTACGGCTTTGGGTACCAGGTCTGCCGGGATAATGCTTTTCATGGTTGTTTCGATAATTCCATTTATTATCAGCATTATCGGACCATTCGACGGGCGGAAAGTCACCTATCCTATGCCTAAGGCTGTTCCTGTAGTAAGAAACCTGGTCGTTAACCTGAAAAAATTCTTCTGGATGTGGTTTTCCTCGTTGGTCCTGATCGGTATTACCGGCGCAGTGACAGCCCTGTACCCGCAATTCAGTGGCAACAGTCCTGATACGATAGGTCTCCAGATCGCTGCGATGAATGGTGCTACCGCGATTGCAATCCTCTTAGTGTCCAGGATGAAATTTGCCCCGATCCCGACAATCCGCATAGCCGCCATTTTCTCTGCGGCAGCGGTGATAGCCAGTTACGTTACTTCCTGGGCATTTATTGTCATTGGGGCATTTGCTGGAATCATTATGATTGCCCAGCTCGCTTTTCTCGCTGATGCCGGAAAGGAACAGGGGACCTTCATGGGGCTCTTTAATACATCAAGTTACCTTGGGATGACAATTATTCCGTTTTTCGTCACATTTATAGCTGAATTACTTGGATTCCTGACAGCATTTCTCATAACAGCGTCATTGTGCCTGGTGGTCGCAGGCACGATTGGATTGTGCATGCAGTGCAGGGTTGAGAAACAATGCCCGGTTTCCTGATACAGGCCTTGACTCCCCCAAAAAATCAGCGGTATACGGATCCTCATATTATTATCCCCTGAATACAAATCATTTAAACAGCTGGTAAACGGACCGATCGGCAAAACTGATTCCTTATACTACCAAATCGCCGGAAATCCCGGGGAAAAAAGTTCAGTTTGTTAAAATCCAAACGAAACACGATATATCCTGCAGAAAAGATTTTTCGTCAAATACTAGCACGTGGGATATGACAAAAGCAATTCGAGAACGCTTGCGAATAATCGACCGATGGATAGAGTATGACTGGAACGAAGACGCCACAGGTATCACGGATCGTTGCATTCATTGACATCGGTACAAATTCTATCAGGTTGTTTGTTGTAAGGCTGAACCCTGATTGCTCGTATATCGTACTTACGAGCCAGAAGGAAGCAGTACGGCTGGGCGAAGGGGAATTTGAAACCGGGTTCATAACCGGGGAGGCCATGGACAGGGCAGTCATGGTCGCAGGTAAATTTGTCGAACTGGCACACTCGTTTCGCGCCGAAGAATTTGTAGCAGTTGCCACTTCCGCAACACGGGAAGCCCAGAACAGGTACGAGTTCCTTTCCAGGCTCAGGAAAGAGGCACACCTGGATGTACAGGTAATCTCCGGCAGGGAGGAAGCACGCCTGATTTTCATGGGTGTCACTTCTGCGATGCACCTGGAAAACGAACAAATCATGGTTATTGATATCGGGGGTGGCAGCACCGAAGTTGCGATAGGAGGGAGGGGTGCCTGCAGCTACCTGTCAAGCATGCACCTCGGTACTATCAGGCTGACGAACATGTTCTTTCCCGAAAGCGTGGTAGAACCCGTCAGTGGATACCGCTATGAAGAGATACGGAACTATATCAGGGATGAAGCCAGGGCAGTTGTACGTCAGGCAGGACGTCATCCCGTCGACATGGTCGTCGGAAGTTCCGGGACGATTATAAACCTTTGCGATATTGCAGCACGGTTGTTCCATGCCGGTGACCCTAAAAGGACCGCCCTTACCGCATCAGACCTTAAAAAGACAGTCCCGATCATTTGTTCCTTGTCATTGTCAGAGCGCCGTAAAATACCAGGGATCAATCCTGAACGGGCAGATATTATTATTGCCGGGACTGCCATCATTGACACGCTTATGAAGGAACTGAACATCCAGACGCTTGAAGTCACACAGAGAGGGCTCCAGGACGGTCTCCTCGCGGATTATCTTTCAAAAATGGAGGGGTTCCCTCTTCTTGGCCATCTGTCAGTCCGGGAGAAAAGCGTGCTACTGACGGGAAGGGCATTTGGTATCAACGAGTACCATGCAAGGACTGTTTCAACTATTGCACTCGAGCTGTTTGACAGCGCCAAGACGGTGGGTCTTCATTCGCTGGGTACCCGCGAAAGGGAACTTCTTGAATATGCATCATTTTTACACGATATAGGGTCGCTGATCTCGTTTAATAACCACCACGCCCACTCCTATTACATTATCAGGAATAGTGACCTCCTCGGGTTTGAACCTGATGAAGTCCTGATCATGGCGAACATCGCCCGGTATCACCGGAAGAAACTTCCAAAGAAAAAGGAGGTCGAGATGCCTGAACTTGATGAGCATGGGAAAGAAATGGTAACTATTCTCTCAACGTTCCTTCGCCTTTCTGAGAGCCTTGACCGGCGACATGCTGCGCTTATCGAACGGGTGTACTTCACCAGGATTATTGAAAAAACAGCTGAACTGGAAATTGTGGCCCGGGAAGACTGCCAGTTTGAGTCGTGGGGTGTAGATAACGAGGCAAAAAATTTTGAACGGGCATTCGGCCTGAAACTGGAGCATAGTATCGTCCGGTCCGATTCAAATCCCGGGACAACAACTCCCTGATAGCAGGCACTATTTGTTCTCCCGTGCGGGAGAGTACCAAAAAAAATGTTCAGGTGTTCCCTGGAATAATTCTGCGTTTATTTTTCCGCAATCCCCGTTCTATCAGCACGAGTCCGTACAATCCGGCAGCTACCAGGATAATCCTTGCTCCGGAAGGGACATCGAGAAAATAGGGGAGGAAGATCCCCCCGATAGTGACCGGGATGCCGCAAAGTTCTGAGAGTATCACTATGTTCCTCAACCGGGAACAGTATTCCCTGCTGATTGCAACCGCTAAAGAAACGCAAGGATGATTGACCATACAGGAAATATGGTCGATCAGGAAAGAACTTTCGAAACGGTGACATCGCGGAGAATTACCGATACGCCGCGCTCCCCCTCTTCGAATACAACGGGGACACATTTGGCATAAAATTGCCATGTATGCCCATGGATGGCGATTTTTTCCTCAAGAGCACATTCATTCCCATTTTCGCCCTCGCTGATCTGCTGGCGGAATTCCGGGCTGATGCAGGTTCCAAAATTCGTATGGTCGAGATGATGAACGAGGATATCTGAACGTTGCACCTGGAAAATATCAAGTAACCGGTCATTCACATGCCGTACAAACATTTCATGGTCCAGTACCAGGATCAGGTCTGAGCTCAGGTTGAGGAGCTGGGAAATCGGTACCCTCTTCGAGACAAAAAATACTTTCGCCGGACCAAATGTCTTCATCTCAACCTGGCCTGAAATAAGCATACGGTTCAGGTATTTTGATGTCGCGTTACGGTTAAGGGGCAGGAGGTGGGAAATTTCTTCAATTGTTAAACCACGGGGATGTTCTTGTAGTATTTCAATAAATCGCGATCTTTCTCGTTCCTTCTCTTTCAGCATTAATAAACACCTGGCCCGGATCTCTCCTTGATCTTGAAAATGCACCCTTCCGATGTACAAACAAAGAACACAATGTAATGCATTATCATATGATGTATATGCATTACAATAATATATTAATTAAATGCTATACAAAACAACAAAGATATATATATTATAAAAATAGATTGTGTATAGTAGTAAACGGTGAAATGCCATGCCTGACCTGACAGAAGAACCAGATGAACTACCCGGGCAGGGAACAATCCCTGACCAGGTATCAGATCAAAACAGGGAAATTAAAAAATGGCGTGCAATCGCCAGGATGGTAAATAATAATCCTGATGTCCTCACGTTCTCCCTCTCAACAACGGAACCGGAGAGGAGGTGGGCTTTCTTTGCCCTGGCATCCGGCGTATTGGCTCAATCGATTGCCAGGGGGATGAATGAACCCGGAGATATTTCGGAAGTATCTGTGGCTATCTTTTAAAAATAGTCCTTCAGATGGACCAGAAAATGCACAGTATGGAGGTAATACCATGAAATCATGACTACAGGGCCCCCTAGTGTCCCAAACCAGCGCACCTCTCCTCCTTCTGGTTGATACAACCAGCCTCCTGTGCTGGGAAGAAATACAATAACCCCTATTTTTCTTGATTTGCCGCAAAAAATGTCTTCTTTTCAGGTAAAAAAAATGCCGTCACCACCATTGCTGATGGAGATGCTTTCCGGCTGCCGGTGTCGTCTCCCTTCCCTGGGGGGTCCGTTTAATAAACCCTATCTGAATCAGGAACGGTTCGTACACATCTTCAATTGTCCTCGATTCCTCACCGACTGATATAGCAATTGTTTTGAGCCCGACCGGACCGCCCTTGAAATCATCTGAAATGACGGTCAGGATTCTCCGGTCAAGGTCGTCAAGGCCCAGCGCATCAATACCCAGCAGGGTAAGGGCATGCGATGCCACCTCCCTGGTTATGGTTCCGTCGCTTCGTACTAACGCAAAATCCCCGACACGGCGAAGCAGACGGTTTGCTATCCTTGGTGTCCCCCTGCTCCTGCCGGCTATCTCGCGGGCGGCATCCTCAGTGATACTGACCTGCATGATACCTGCACTCCGCAGGATGACTTCTGCAAGTTCTGCGGGAGTGTATAGGTTGAGACGGGATATCAGGCCAAAGCGGTCCCGGAACGGCGAACCAAGGAGTCCGATCTTCGTGGTTGCCCCGATCAGCGTGAAGTGCTCAATATCAAGGCGTATAGACCGGGCACCAGGACCTTCGCCTATCATGACATCAATAGCGAGATCTTCCATTGCCGGGTACAGCACTTCTTCTACAACCGGGCTGAGGCGGTGTACTTCATCGATAAAAAGGACATCGCCTTTCGAAAGGGTTGTCAGAATAGCTGCGAGATCCCCCTGCTTTTCCAGAACCGGGCCACTTGTGGAGTGGATACCAGTACCCATCTCATGGGCGATAATATGGGCCAGTGTTGTCTTACCAAGGCCGGGGGGACCTGAAAGCAGGATATGGTCAAGTGGTTTTTTTCGTTTCTGTGCCGCTTCAATGGCAATGGAAAGCGTTTCTTTTAAGCCATCCTGGCCGATAAAGTCTTTCAGTTTTGACGGCCTGATTGTCTCTTCGATCACGTCATCGCCGGGCACAACAGCCTCGATCACCCGTTCCCTCATATCTTTTTCCTCTCTTTCAGGAACGAGAGTGAGGCCTTCAGCAATACCTGCGAATCAGCGGATTCTGTCCTTCTGCAAATCTCATCGACGGCATCATAGGATTCCCGCGATGGGAAACCCAGTGCAACCAGGGCTTCCGCGACGTCTTCCCTGATGTTGCCAGGGGCCCCCGGGGCCCCGGAAATGACAACAGTGAGACGCTCATTCATCCGGTCTTTTAATTCGAGGATTAGTCTTTTCGCGTTCCTCGGACCAATCCCGGAGAGCCTTGTCAACCTTTTTTCGTCCTCCCCGGTAACAGCCTGGACAAATTCCTCTGCCGGGAGCTGCGAAAGGATGGAGAGGGCGAGCTGGGGGCCGACCCGGTTCACCGCGATGAGGAGCAGGAACACTTCGAGGTCGAAGGTATCAGAAAATCCGTACAGTGAAAGTGCGTCCTCCCTGACAATGAGGTGGGTGTGTACTCTCTTCTTTCCCGAAGACCCGGAAAGGCAGACAACATCGGTTGTTGTCATATGTACCCGGTACCCTACACCTCCCACATCCATTACTACGAATCCATCCCCGGTTGCAACAATTTCCCCAAAAAGTTGCGATATCACAGATAGCACCCCCCGGTCTGTGGAACAACCACGGCATACCTGCACCCGTCAGAAGGGGAGAGTGATATCCCGGTTAATCTCAATTGAGGCATGCCAGGGTGGGTGTGAACCGTGCGGGAAGGAGTGATCATTGCGCTATGCCCTCATGGTATGGATATGACAGAGCGCAAGGGACAGGCCGTCTGCGGCATCATCTGGCCTTGGGATTTCCTGCAGATGGAGGAGGCGTCGGATCATCTCCTGCACCTGTTTCTTGTCCGCGCGTCCCGACCCTGTTATCGCCTGTTTCACCTGGTTCGGCGTATATTCAGTCACAGGGACCCCCTCCTGTTCGCAAATGAGGAGGATGATCCCACGGACTTCCGCTACACCCATCGCTGACGTGATATTTTTAGAGAAAAACAATTTTTCTACTGCCGCACGCTCCGGGCGGTGTTCCAAAAACAGGTCTTTCAGTCCCCCGTAAAGATGATTGAGCCTTGTACCGGCAGACAGATCTTCCGCACTTGTGGTGATGCAGCCATGGGTGATATGGATAGCCCTGTTACCCGTCTTCTCTATCACCCCATATCCCAGACGTGCAAGGCCTGGGTCAATACCTAGTACAATCATGGTTGTCCGGAAATTTTATAGAAAGAGATTCGTGTTTGCGGCGATTAACCTTTTCACCGCGGTGCGAAAGTGATCCCGGGAACAATATACGCGCCTGTTTAACACACGAGCACCGCTACTTCTTTTTAGAAGTTTTCCTGGCTTTTTCATGCCAAATACCCCGGCGCGAGATCAGCCAGGACTGGGCATCGCATGGCGTCTCCCCCTGCAAGGGCCGTACCCTGGTATAATTGCCGTCCGGGTTTAATATGCGCATATTCACCGTGTCTCTCATGTATACCTTCAGGATGGTATCGATAATAGATCGCCTGATAACCTGATCGTTAACCGGGAAAATAACCTCAACGCGTCGGTCTAGGTTTCGCGGCATAAGGTCAGCACTCCCGAGGAATACTTCTTCTTCACCATTATTCCAAAAGTAAAAAATACGCGGATGTTCCAGGAAACGTCCGACGATACATGAAACCCGTATATTTTCGCTAAGGCCGGGGACACCGGGCCGGAGACAACAGATACCCCGCACCTGCAGGTCTACCCTGACACCAGCTTCTGAAGCCTGGTATAGGATATCGATGCAGTCCCGGTCTACCAGGGCATTTATCTTGAACATGATATGACCTCCACCGTTTTTCCGGTGTAACTCTATTTCGCGCTCTATCCGTTGAAAAAGGCCTTTCCTGATACTGACTGGTGCGACCAGGAGGGAACGGTATGAATGAACCCTCGAATACCCGGTGAGAGCATTAAAAAGGTCTGCAACATCGGCACCTATTACATTATCCCGCGTGAAGAGTCCGAGATCGGTATAAATCCGGCTTGTAGAGGCGTTATAGTTCCCGGTACCCAGGTGGACATACCGTGTGATACCCTGTTTCTCCTTCCGGACAACCATGCAGACCTTGCTATGTACTTTTAGCCCGGAAAGCCCGTATACCACGTGGACACCTGCCCTTTCCAGTGCCCTTGCCCACCCTATATTATTTTCCTCGTCAAAACGGGCCTTTAATTCGATCATCGCGGCGACATCCTTGCCGTTATCCCGCGCTTCCATCAGGGCATCGACTACCGGGGAATTCGGGCCAACGCGGTAGAGGGTCATTTTAATAGCGAGGACATCCGGGTCTTTTGCAGCCTGTTTTAAGAACGATACCACCGGGGAGAAACTATCGTAGGGATGAAAAAGCAGGATATCCCCCTTGTGAATCTGGGCAAAAATGTCGGCATCCCCTTCAAGCGATGACGGTACTGCCTGAACAAAGGTCGGGTCCTTTAAGTCGGGCCGGTCGAGACCGAAGAGCTGCATTAACTCTGCCATCCCGACAGGCGGTTCAACCTGGTAGAACATGTCCATGCTTATCCCAAGTTTTAATGACAGCATTTCACATATACCGGCCGGCATGGCCGAAGATACCTCTATTCTTACCGGAGAGCCTATACGACGCAATTCAACACTTTCTTCAATTGCCGTTAACAGGTCTGATGCTTCGTCTTCTTCTATCTCAAAATCTGCGTCACGCGTTACCCTGAAGGGATAGGCCGCAACAATTTCCATGCCCGGGAAAAGCCGATCGAGGCAGGCAGCTACGAGGTCCTCAAGAAACACGTATTTTTCTGCCGGTTTCCCTTGTTTATCATCATTTTTTTGCGAAGGAATACGTATAAGCCGTGGAAATAGGTCAGTTGGCACTTTAATCCGCGCAAAGAGTTCCTCCTTTTTAGAGGGGTCTCTCACTACGATAGCGAGGTTCAGCGAGAGATTTGAAATAAAAGGAAACGGGTGGGACTTATCGAACGCAAGCGGGGTCAGAACCGGAAATATCTCATGCTCGTAATATTCCCGCATACATAACCGTTCCTCGTCTGAAAGAGCATTGAAAGGCAGTATTTCGATACCTTCAGCCTTCAATGCCGGTACAAGGTCGCACTCCCAGTACCTGCACTGTGCAGAAAGAAGGGGGGCCAGAAGACCATGTATTGCTGACAGTTGTTCCATGGGGCTCATCCCGTCAGGAGGTGCCTCAAGGACACCGCTTTCCACCTGTCTCTGGAGACCGGAGACCCGGATCATAAAAAATTCATCAAGATTGTTTGCAAATATGGAAAGGAACTTGACCCGTTCAAGTAAGGGGTGCCTGGTATCAGATACCTCATCAAGGACATGACGGTTGAACCATATCCAGCCAATTTCACGGTTGATATAATGGGATCCCTGTACCCGGGCAGGGGTCTTCTGGCTCGATAGTTCATTCCTTGTACGACGCGGCATCCTGTCCCTCTTCCCCTGATTTACCTGATTACAATTTATAGCATGAGATAACTATTAAATGACTTTGTTCATATCGTTGACTTTCTCTTCCTTTCGGGAAAAAGGGGCCATTTAAGAGAGTATATGTTGCCTTATGATTTACTCAGCCTTGGTATGACTGGCCAAAGTCACACACCAGTAAATGTCCCTGGTGCAACGATCGCATGCAGAGATGTTATGCCCGGGAGGGGTAAATTATATCCTCCTCTTAAGGGGTATTGTCAAATTTGTGGCTCGCTGAAAAAGATGACTATCAACAAGCATGAGGAACCGCATCACTGCGGAGCTTAACCTGTGTGAATGAAAATGGAATTATTCTAGTCGATCCCACAAGATCACTCAATCAAAGTTAATCCGATAAAAACTAAAAACAAGATCCGGTCGGATCTGGTCCATCACAACGATCAATAAGACCCGAAAATTCCCATCATGGATACTGTCGTAACGACCAGAATATTCCCCCTGACACTACCAGATCTCTCAATTTACTATACCTGCGCCATCGGATCGCGGTCTTCCTCCACATCGCCGCCGTTTTCGTCTTCGTCCCGTTCCTGTATCTCCAATTTTTCATAATAATGAATCAATGCATGGCAATTAGGACAAACTGCGATACCATTTTGAATTTTTGTTCTGCCCCGCGCTGCCCAGCCCTCAGCATGGTGATATTGAACAATACGAAGGTCAAGAGGTTTATACTTGCAATACTCCCCAGCGCATAAATTATTTTGTTGGTACAAAATTTCTTTTTGCTGCACGTTAGTGAAAATCCGTTGTTTATCCCTGCCATCATCAGGAGGATAAAAACCCTTTTCGCGGCATTTAACCATACCAGTGCATTAGTACCATGAGCGAAAAAGATTCCTATTTTAGGTTATTTTTAATCCTGTATGGTGTGCCGTGGATTTACAACAAAAAATAGGTACTTTTTTCGGACCAGGGGTTTATACCAATCCCGTCGCCAGGTGATGAAAATTCCAAATGTTCTAAATCAGACAAATAAGGATCTCATATTCTGCAATAGACCTGCTATTTTTTTGTTGCATGAGTCTATATTCATATCCCGGAATCGCAGCACTATAATCATTGCTATAAAACGGTGCGCTGGAAAGAGCGCTGACAACGCACCGGATAACTTCGTCGGATTTATCTAATCATTGATTTTTATTAAAATAAACTACTGTCGCGCACGTTTTTTACCATTGAAAAGGAAAAAATGTTTAACTATCCATGATGCAATTTGTGTTAGGTGATTATTCAATGGGATATTCTGGTGACATTATGCACGACATCGTGCAAAAGGAATTGAAACGAAACTACCCGGCAAGTGAAGGATGGGTTATTTCAGAGGCCCATAATCAGGTTGGGAACGATGAAATATTCTCAATATCAAGAAGACGGGGATCGAACCAGGTTGCCACAGTTGGCGCAACGTTCGGGAGAATTGTCGGACCTGGGTTGGTTGCTGCCCTGAACGAAGGAGGTACAACACCCGCCGCAAAAAAAGGTACATGGTATGCCTGCCTGTTAGTTCCACAGGGGACTGATGTATCAGGACTTCCTGATGACGTGAAGGTTATTTTCATGCGATCATTCCGTTACGAGGGGAAAGACCTGCTCTGGCTTAAACGCCCTGCCGGGAGCCAGGTTGCAGCACAATCAACGCCGGCATCCTCCTGATACAAGGGGAATCCTTAACCCTTTTTTTAACCGGTCAGCAAGGTCTTTTGCATGGGAGCCAGCCCAGTACAACTTCCTGCAATGCACACACCAGAAAAATTTAAGGTTCTCATGCTGTTCCGGCGCGTAACACGTGCATAGGATCTCCTTCTCCTTGGCACGCCTCAGTTTTTTGTTACACAGGGAGCACCGGGTCAATGCAATCCCAGGTTTCACCAGCCCGAGATCAATGAGCTCCTGCAGTTGAGGGATTATACCCACCGGGCAAATGAGGACTGCCTGTTTACCACCCCGCTTGGCAAGTTCCCTGTCACGGGTAAGGAGGAACCTCTCCTCACGCATTGCGATCCCAAGCAGGAGCGTGTCTTCCCGTGAATTCCCAGGAGTGATACTGTTGGCACTCATTGTATCATACCCCATAAAACGGAGGTACCTGCCGAGGGTGCCAAGCATGCGGTCAGTGAGAAACCGGTTTTCAGCCCTGTTTTGTTTCAACGTCCGTGACAATTTCTATTACCTCACCACATCTCCCGCAGCTGTGTTTGTGGAGGTTCCTGATGGAAATTTCATATCCTGCCCTTTCTATCAGCAGTTCACCGCAACGCGGACAGTAGGTATTTTCGAAGGGGTGGGGTGAGACATTGCCAAGATAGGGAAACCGGAGCCCCAGATCTTTTGCCCGGTGGTAAATTTTTTCCAGTGTTGCTACGGGTGTGGCAGCACGATCCGTCATGTGGTAATCAGGGTGGAACCGGGTGAAATGGACAGGTGTAGCGGGGCCCGGGTACTCGATGACCCATTTGATAAGAGCATCAATCTCCTCCGGGCTATCGTTTAACCCGGGGATGATCAGTGTCACAATCTCGACATGCATTCCAAGTTCCCTGGCAATAATCGTCGAATTGAGTACAGGTTCAAGTCTGCCTCCGCATATTTTCCGGTAAAAATCATCAGAAAATGATTTGATATCAACACGGTATGCATTCAGTACAGGGGAGAGATCCCGGAGCGCCTCCTCGGTGATATACCCGTTTGTTACATATACGGTGCCCAGCCGGTTCATCCTTGCAAGTTGCCCCATATCCCGTGCATATTCATGCCAGATAGTGGGCTCATTATAGGTCCACGCAATACTCCTGCACCCCTGCCGGACAGCGTGAGCAACACCGTCAGCGGGGCTTAGCCCCGTCATCCGGACCATGTCACCGGTTGCCCTTGAAATGTGCCAGTTCTGGCAGTGCTCACAATGGAAATTGCAACCGATCCCGCCAAGTGAATAGCAGCGCGTACCTGGCAGGAAGTGGTAGAGCGGTTTCTTCTCTATCGGGTCAATGGCTTCTGCCGTGATGAGTCCATAGGTAGTGGAATACAGCGAACCTTTTTTGTTAACCCTGACAGAACAAACCCCGCTCTTTCCCTCTTTAATCGTGCAGCGGTTATGACAGACTAAACAACGTACGGTGAGATCGGGTAATTTTTCGTAGAGGGCAGCTTCATGCATTGGCATCCTTACCACCCCTTATGCAGGCTGGATCAGTTAACTGAGTCATTCCGGACATTGTCAGGTAGGTCACCTTGTAAGGTCAATAGTTCCGCTTCATCAATTTCAAGGACAAATGAGCCGCGGTACCCACATTTCTTGCAGCGGTAGACCTGCCCGACATACCCGCCGGCTACCTCGTATACCTCAGTACTCTGACATTCCGGGCAGCATAGTATCATTGATCCTTGTTCTATCACGCATGGCTATAATGCCTCGTGATCAGGACCATCCGGACGCCATTTTATGGACAGGATATTCCCGGGAAAACAATCAGGTTAATATCTCCCATATCCCCATCTGTACGAAATGAAATCCCTTGTCATCTCCCTTGGAGGTTCTGTGCTTGTACCAAACCTTTCCGAGAACCGAATTTCAGAGTACGCGGCTGTCCTCAGGCAGGTTTCAGAAAAACACAGGATTTTTGTCGTAGTAGGTGGCGGGGGGGAAGCGAGGAAGTATATTGATGCGATGAGGTCCCTTAGTGTTGATGAGGGCACATGCGACGAGATTGGCATCCTGGTGACACGACTCAACGCAACGCTGCTCATTGCCGCACTTGGGGACTCTGCGTATCCCGGCGTTGCGGAGGACCAGACAACTGCATTGGAATATGGGGTATCGGGAAGGATTGTCGTCATGGGCGGGGTCACACCTGCCCAGACTACCGACGCGGTAGCCGCGGTGCTTGCTGAGCGAACGGGGGCCGACATCCTTGTCAACCTGACATCAGTGGATGGTATTTATAACGCGGACCCGAAATCTGATGCATCTGCTACCCGGTATTCCCACCTTACCCCGGACGGGCTTGCGGAGGTTGTAGGGGGATGCAGGTTGAATGCCGGTTCAAATACCGTAATGGATGCAATCGCCGTGAAGATCATCCAGAGGAGCGGCATTCCCCTTCTCGTCCTTGACGGCAGGAAGCCGAAAAACCTGTCTGATGCAATAATTTCAGGACAGTTTGACGGGACCATCGTTAGTAATGAGCAGAATACACTACTACTCCCACTTTGATCCGGAGGAGAAAAAAACCGGTAATTATTTGACCACTCCCGTCACACCTGTAAATCCAGTACCCGGGGTAGTAGGGTAGCCTGGTCCATCCTAGAGCGTTTGGGACGCTTTGACGGCGGTTCGAATCCGCCCTACCCCATTCTCCTTAGATTTTTTTAATTATTCTGGAGTCGTATATGGACCGGAAAACTGCCAGGGACGCTTACAACATCCTTGATTCTGAATACCCTGAGGCAAGTACCCATCACCGTGCTGGTGCACCGCCATTTGAATCACTCATTGCAACGATCCTGTCCGCGCAGACTACTGATAAGTCCGTAGACGAGGTGATTGGACCACTGTTCACAAGGTATCCGACACCTGGCGCACTGGCAGAAGCCCCTGTTGAAGTAGTTGAGATGATCATCCACAAGACAGGGTTTTTCCATATGAAAGCGCGTCGCATCATCGATGCGTCCGCAATGCTCGTACGGGAATATGGTGGCAATGTGCCAGACACGATGGACCTTTTGCTCCGGATACCGGGGGTAGGGCGAAAAACCGCAAATATCGTCCTCTACCATTCATTCGGGAAAAAGGTGGGGATAGCGGTTGATACCCATGTACTCAGGCTATCGCAACTCATTGGATTTTCAGGTAACAGCGATGCGGCAGGTGTTGAGCAGGACCTCATGGCCCTGTTCCCAAAAGAAAAATGGGGAAAACTTACTGACCTCATGATCAGCCACGGCCGGAAAATCTGCATTGCGAGGCGACCAAAGTGCCAGGTATGCTCCATAAGGCGGTGCTGCGGGTATTACAGCGAGTCTGTTTTAAAATAACCCTGGATGCCGGAATACCAGGCATCACTACCGGGATCATTCTCGGAATAACTAACCAGACCCTGGTGTAAAAAAAGCTCTGACCCGGGTGAAACTTCTTTTTAGCTCGCAACAATACGGAGCCCGTAGAATACGAGGAACCCGATAACGGCACTGATCGGAATGGTAAAAATCCATGCCCACATGATGCTCCGTGCCACACCCCATTTTACAACGCTTGACCCTGTCGTCGACCCCACACCCATAATGGATGCACATATTACCTGTGTAGTACTTACCGGGATCCCAAGCATGGAAGCCCCGATAATTGTCCCTGCGCTTGCTGTTTCAGAAGCGAAACCGTGTACCGGCCGGAGGCGTGTAATTTTGTAACCCATGGTTTTTACGATCCGCCACCCGCCTGAAAGCGTGCCAAGGGCAATTGCAGTATAACAAATCAAAATGACCCAGAGCGGGACCGGCAGGGATTCCGGATTTGCAGTGGCCCCATAGTACCCGATACTGAACAATAGGGGTGTAATAATCCCCATGGTCTTCTGGGCATCGTTGGTCCCATGTGAAAAGCTGTATGCCGCTGCGGAACAGAGCTGCAATTTTTTAAAGTAACTATCTGCGGTCATTTTATGGACTGATCGCGTAAACCAAAGGACTATCGCCATAAATGCAAACCCAACGGTAAGACCAATCAGCGGGGAGAGGATCATAAAAGCCACGACCAGTCCGATAGTCGACCAATGGATAGCAGCTATCCCGGCTGCAGAAAGGCCCGCCCCCATCAGGCCACCAATAAGGGCGTGGGACGAGGAAGTGGGAAGACCGATAATCCATGTGATGATATTCCAGATGATTGCTCCGCAAAGCGCCGAAAGTATAATCCAGGGGATAACATCGGCTGGCACAGAATCAAGATTTATCGTTTTACTTATGGTGTTTGCAACGGCCACCCCAAACCCGAAGACCGCGATGAAATTAAAAAAAGCTGCAAACACTACCGCGTTCCGCGGTGAAAGTACCTTGGTCGAGACTACCGTGGAGATGGAATTTGCCGAGTCATGAAAGCCGTTTGTAAAATCGAAAACGAGGGCTATGAAAATAATGAACAGGATGAGAATTTCGGGTGCTGGAATCATTGTTCTCCTCAGTGACTTATCCGGCTTCGTTAAGAATGTCGTATTGCGATATCTGAAAGTACGTTTGCCACATCTTCACAATAGTCCGTCGCTGTCTCAAGGTGCTCATAAATATCTTTATACTTGATGATGGTAATCGCATCATTTGACCTGAACAGGTCCATAATTGCGTGGGCCAGTACGTCATCTGCCAGGTTTTCAAGGCGATTTACCTCAATACATCGCGCTTCAATATATTTCGGTGTGGAAATTGCCCGGATACTTTTAACAGCCCCTTCAATTTCAATTACAGAGAGTTGTATCAGCTTTGAAAGTTCGATAATATGGGAATCCGTCGATTCAATTCCATAATAGAGCATTTTCTCTGCCGAACCATCAATATAGTCCAGTATGTCATCAAGAGCTGAGGCAAGGCCGGAAATTTCCTCAGGGTCCAGCGGGGTGATGAAGGTCTTGTTGAGGGTCTCGTAGATATCATGGGTGACCTGGTCACCCTGGTGTTCCAGCATTTCTATTGCATGGCATTTTTCTTTCACATTGGTAAAATTCTCGGTGAGCGCGACCAGCTGATTGGCACTTTCTGTAACAATCGCGACCTGCCGCTCAAAAAGGTCGAAAAAGATCTTATCCTGAGGAATCAGTAACTCGCGCAAACCCATAGTGATCCATTCTGGTAATGGATAGGGAAGGTAAAAAAATATGGCGGTTTTATCAGCCGGAAAAAAGTAAGCTGATCAAAAAAGCGACGACGTAATATCCGGCCCAGGCGAAGACTACGGCAATCGGTATCGTGATAATCCACGCTGTCATCATCTCCCGCACGACCTTCCATTGCACGGCATTTTTACCCCTTGTTGCACCTACCCCGATTATCGCACCATTTATGGCATGGGTTGAGGAGACAGGAATTCCCTGTTCAGTCACCCCGACAAGGATAGCACTGCTGACCGTCGCCGCACAAAAACCCTGGTAGGGGCGGATTTTGGTGATGCCTTTTGCCATTTTGTCTACTACCTCCCAGCCTCCAAAACAGGTGCCAAGGGCGATTGCTATTGCCGATGCGAGGATTACCCATGTCGGCACATCAAATGATGCAAGGACTCCTGCAGATACCAGCAGGGCCGTAATAATACCGACTGCATGCTGGCCGTCATTGGCGCCGTGAGCCGTGGCCTGCGCGAAACATGCAACTACCTGGAGGGGCTGGAATATTCGTTTCATCCGGTTCTGCCGCGAATGTTTGAATAACTGGGATATGATAATATCGAAGATGAAGGCCGCGGTCATTGCGAACACCGGGGAGATGAAGATAAACAGGACAATAGCAAACAGCCCGGAGATTTTAAGTACACCTGCAAGCATCAGGAACGGGATCATCAAAGAAAAGCCGCAAACTCCCCCGAGCACGATACCCATCCGGACATCCTCGTTGAACGTGGCGGTTACCAGGCCAAGAATAATTGCACCTATTACGGCCCCTATTAACCCATAAATGGCGACCTGGATTACCATGTCCCAACCGGGAAGGATAATGGCCGACAGCCCGGCTACCGCCATTGCTGAGCCAAGCAGGCCCCCTACCATTGCATGGCTGCTTGAAATAGGGATTCCTGCCCGGGTCGCAACAAAAACAAGCGTAATGGCAGCACCCATTGCGACCACGATGGATAACGGAGTCAGACCATTTTCGTTGACAATGGCAGTCCCGATAGTAGCCGCTACTGCGGTGGAAAACAAAAAAGGTCCGACAAGGTTACATACAGCTGTTGAAAAAACGGCTTTTACCGGGGTAAGTGCCCTTGTTGCAACAACCGTCGCGATTGAATGCGATGCATCGTTTAACCCGTTCACAAAGTTCAGGGCAAGCGCGAGGATAATCCCAAACAGGACGAAGGGTTCCATTCTGACTCAGGTATGACTGCGCGCAATATCACTCAGGACATGGGCGACATCGTTATACATTTCCATGACTCTTGCCATCCCTTCATAGATATCCTTGAGTTTTATTATCAGGAGCAGGTCATCAGTCTTGAACAACTCGATCACCGACCGTGACAGCAGTTCGGTGGAGAGGTTGTAGAGGCGGTTCGTCTCGCTGGCATGCTTTGCAACTTCATCTGCTTTTTTCAGGGTCGCGAGGTCATCGATTGCGTGTGAAATCTCTGTACTCGAGAGTGTCATCAGGTAGGAAAATTCCTTGAGGAGATCATTGGATCCCGGGATACCATAATTACAGATCTGGTGCGTGACCCGGTCAATACGGTCCATCACGTCATCAAGCGCCGGGGCAAGCCGCGCAATTTCATCCGGCTCAAGGGGGGTAATAAGGGATTCGTTCAGTTTTTCATAGATCTGCCGCGTTACTTCATCAGCAAGGTGCTCCAGTTGGCGGATTTTATGCCCTTTTTCCGTTCCACCTGGCAGTTCATGCGTGATCTCGTTGAGCACCGCTGACGCTTCGCTGATTTTACCTGCCATATCCTTAAAAAGGGTAAAAAACACCCTATCTTCAGGGAGTATCAAATCACGGATGCGCATGATTGTTCAGTCATACCCTATGCATATGACCCTATAAAAATAATGCCCAAACTACTGAAAATTTAAGGAAAAAGAATGGACTGGGCGGGAATTGAACCCGCGGCCTCGCCCATGCCAAGGGCGCGTAATACCACTTTACCACCAGCCCAACGATAGCAAAAAATCTTCTACCATGATGGGATGAAACAGGGCTGTTTAGGTTTGCACCATGCCAGGGTAGCGATCTACCCCGGACCTTTCGGCCCGCTCTATCACTGTTTTGTTGCCATCAGTTAAAAGAATTGTTTCATACCTTGGGTATTGGCCATTGGAACAGTCTCAATCCCTGCCAGTATGCTGCGGCACGCAGGAAACGGTTCTTACCGCGCTATGCATGGTCGTGTCCTTCCCCGCATCCAGGTGTCCCGCAGGCACACCTTGCCGTTTCAAATGAACCCAGAAATCGTTTCCGCGCATCATGGAGGCCGCTGCCTGAAGTTATTACACCGTCTGTAATGTACCGGGTAAGGAGCGGCTTCGCATTGGCAGGGGCCGGAGCACCTTCGAGCAGAACGACATGGTAACGGTCCGGAAGTTCATAGACCTGTTTCACACCGCTCCTTTTTCCCCGCTTTGAACACATCGCCCCTTCTATTTGCACGACATCCATCGCAAAATCGATTACCGGGGCACTGGCAATCGCTCCCCCGATACCAAATGCATCGACAATATCACGGTATTCGATTACTTCATCCCTTGTTACACCACCTGAAAGGAATATCTTCACATCAGGATATCCGTGGGCATCCAGTTCCCAGCGCACTTCATTGATAATTGCCCTCATGTTGCCGCGGCGTGAACGCGGAGTATCAAGCCGGACCGCCGTTGCTCCCTGGGCTGCCGCAACCAGGGACTCCCGTTTCTCATCACAGAACGTGTCGGATAACATGATCCTCGGTATATCCGGTGGGGCAAAACGGTTGAAGGATGCGAACGCCTCTTCCGGCGTGTTATGACACATAACGAATGCATGGGGCATGGTGCCCGATTTTGGGATATCCGGGTGTCCACAGGTATTGGAGACCCCTTCTACCCCTCCGATCCATGCGGCGCGTTCGATCATGGATGCAATGGCCGGGTGCTGGCGACGGGAGCCAAATGAATATACCGGGCGGCCTTCTGCGCAAACCCTGATATGTGCGGCTGCAGAGGCAACACCTGATGCATGGCACAGGAACCCGAGGATTGACGTCTCGTACCGGGCAAAATCCAGGTACCGTCCCGATATCCGGACGACAGGTTCGTTCGGGAGGATCATTGTCCCTTCCGGCATCGCATCAACGGTAACAGGAAGGTCTTTTAGTAGAGCAATCACGTCTTCCAGGCCGCAGAACACACCCCATTCATCAGGGAGCCCGGCGGCGGTTACTTCCATTACAACATGGGGATTTTTACCTTCCTTACGGAGAATCTCCTCGCTACGGAGAAAATAGATATCGGTACAGTCCCCTCTTTTTATTGTTTTCTCATCGACTGTCTCAAACAGGCCCATACAGATTAATAGTGCACCTGATGGTATTACGGTATCCGAACCCATCCCTGACTATAATGGACAGGGATATGTAGCAGGCGCCGAAATAACAGTACAAGAATTATGCAAAGAATTGTTCGTCGCAGTCTGCAGAGGGATCCTAGTCCAATGACACCTTTCATATCCCTGGCTGAAGGATACAGGGTACAGGTGGATGGGTAGATGTCCCTAGGGATACTAGGTGGGACGAGTCTCCTTTTTGCCACCCTTCCGTCTCTTGAAAAACAGGTGGTCAGGACACCATTTGGAGCGGCGGAAGTCCTGACCGGGGATGTCACCATCCTGTTGCGTCACCAGGGAGATATTCCACCCCACCGGATCAATTTCTGTGCCAATATGGCGGCACTTGCAATCCTCGGAGTTGACAGGGTCATAGCATTCGGCTCTTCAGGTTCATTAAAAGATGAAATTGCGCCTGGATCGATCATGGTACCTGACGATTATATGAGCATATCCGATATCCCGTCAATTCACAACCATGCGATCTCCCACGTGATGCCGGTAATTTCACAAAAACTCACCCGGGAACTTGGAACTGAGTTCCCTCATGCCCGGGTAGGCGGGATCTATGTGCAGACACGGGGACCGCGAATAGAGACAATAGCAGAAGTACAGGCCCTCGCAACATTTGCGGACATTGTCGGGATGACTGTCGCAAGCGAGGCAACCCTCGCATGCGAGCTGGGCATGGAATTTGCCGCCGTGTGTACCGTTGATAATTACGCCAACGGCCTTGGGAAAGAAGTGCTTTCTTACGAGCATATCGTCGACACCGCACGGTTATTCCGTGAACGAACCGGTGAGATGGTCAGGATAATAATAAATAAAATGGGATGATCGAGAATGGAACACGGCGATTTATTAAGTTATTCCGGGGCTCTGCTCATCAGGGATGTCCTTGTAAACGGGAAAGCGGGGGACATTTTTATCGATGAGACCGGGACAATAACCGGATGCGGAGAGGGTATAGCGGGAAGACACCGTGGCGAGGCAGAGTTTACTATCGATGGGAAAGGTTCCATCGCAATGCCGGGCCTTGTCAATACCCATACCCATGCGGCCATGACACTGCTCCGGGGTTATGCAGACGACATGGTACTCCAGGACTGGCTTACGCAAAAAATCTGGCCTCTTGAGGCGCACCTTTCGGGAAAAGACGTATACTGGGGTACTAAACTGGCCTGCCTCGAAATGATAAAAAGCGGTACCACCGCATTCAATGACATGTATTTTTTCATGGAGGATGCAGCCCGGGCCGTAGATGAAGCGGGAATCAGGGCGGTTCTATCCCATGGTTTTATCGACCTCGGGCTTCCGGAAAAACGTGAAAGTGAATGCAGGGCGACCGAGAAGCTTGTTGCATCAATTAAATCCATGAACAATCGGAGGATTAAGGCTGCTGTCGGCCCCCATGCGATTTACACGGTCTCTCCCGTGGGACTGAAATGGTGTGCAGAATATGCCGCTTCTGAAAGCATCGGCATCCATATCCACCTGTCAGAGACGGAAAAGGAAGTCCAGGACTGTATCAGCCAATATGGAAAACGTCCTGCCTACCACCTTGACGAATGCGGTATCCTGACACCTTCCACTATCGCGGCGCACTGCTGCTGGCTCGATGAACCCGAATGTGCCCTCATGGGGAAGCGGAACGTCAATGTATCGCATAACCCGGCAAGCAATATGAAACTCGCGACGAACAGGGCCATGCCATACCACTGGCTTAAATCGGCAGGTGTAAATGTCTGTCTCGGCACTGATGGTTGTGCATCAAACAACAACCTAGACATGTTCGAGGAAATGAAAACGGCGGCACTCCTCCAGAAATTTTTCTGGAACGACCCGACCATCCTGCCGGCACCGGAGGCCCTGGCCATGGCAGGGATAAACGGGGCAACAGCACTCATGACCGGTGCAGGCACCCTGAAGACCGGTAACCCTGCAGATATTATCCTTGTCAGAACCCTGACTGCCTGTAACACCCCCCTTCACAACCAGACTTCCAACTTTGTCTACGCTTGCAGCGGGGCATCGGTTACTACAACTATCTGTAACGGTCGTGTCCTTATGCATGAACGGCAAGTACTTCGCGAAGAAGAGGTCCTTAAGGGCTCTGCCGAGACCGCCAGCCAGCTCGTGAGGCGTTCCCGGTCGTGAAACAGGTAACACCACGTAGTTTGAGAAGCAGGAGTTTTTATTTCCTCCTTCCCTCCCTTCTCCTTCTCACCTGTATTTTTTTTGCCGGATGTACCATTCATACCATCAGCACTCATGCAGGAAACAATGCCATTCCACCGTCATATGGACTCAATGATGGACGGATGGTGATTCATTTTATTGATGTAGGTCAGGGAGACTCAGCACTCATCCAGTATAACGGGACCACTATCTTAATCGATGCAGGTGAAGCAGATGAAGGTCCGGCCATTGTTACCTACCTGAAACACCAGGAAATCAGCGATATAGACATTCTCATCGCCACCCACCCGCACAGCGATCATATCGGGGGCATGCAGGACGTCCTGAAAAACTTTAATGTGCGAAATGTCATTGACAGCGGCATGCCGCACACCACTACCACGTATCAGAAATTCCTTGAAACAATTGACCATACTACTATACCATACACAACGGTCAGGCCGGGGGATTCGTTCAGCCCTGCACCCGGGTTGACAATGCTGGTCCTTTCAGCCCCGGACGGAAGCAAAGACCAGGACCTCAATGACGGGTCGATCGTGCTCAGGGTATCGTACGGGCGTGTGAATATCCTGTTCGAAGGAGATGCAGGTACTTCGACAGAAGAATTGATGATACATTCCGGACTCCCTCTCGAGAGCCAGATCCTGAAAGTCGCACACCACGGAAGTCCGCATGGAACCGGGAGCGAATTTCTCAAACGGGTACGACCTGAAGCGGCCATCATCTCCGTTGGAGCAGGAAACGATTATGGTCACCCTGCAGAGGCTACCCTGCTCCGCCTGGAGGATTCGGGGGCACTGATATTTAGGACTGACACAGATGGCAGCATTGTTGTCAGGACAGATGGTATGACATTCTCTGTTGATACTTCGAAGAAAGGTATGTACCCGTTTGTCATTCGTGCTCCTGATCCAACCCTTGCATAATTCTATGGTAACCACGGGAGAATGACAGGGAATTTATCTATTCACCGCATTAATGGTGCCCGTTTCCCGTCCGGATCCTTCACCACTGCCCCGGCCGACCCTATATTTATACATCCAGTACATTTTTTGCAATCAACCACGAAGGGACCCCGTGGTACATTCGTGCTAAAAACAGGTAAGGGTTCAAACCAATGGAGTATCCGCTGTAATGGAAGGGGCAGAATAAAGAGAATATCACGAAAACATGAATGGTTAAAAAAAGTATTCTTTTAGCCGTCAGGGCTACCGGGTAATTTTACGCGGTTTTAATCTCGTCAGCCGATTCAAGGTGGAGTTCTTTTACCGAGATTTCACGCATCTTGAATTTCTGAATTTTTCCGGATATTGTGACAGGGAAATCATCACTGAACCTGACATACCTGGGGATCTTGAAATGGGCTATTTTACCCTTGCAGAAGTCCTTAATCTCTTCCTCCGTGGCAGTCTGACCGGGTACGATTTTAACCCACGCGGCAAGTTCCTCACCATATTTCACATCAGGGACACCGATCACGTATACATCCGCAATCTTTGGATGGTGGTGGAGGAACTCCTCAATTTCACGAGGATAAATATTCTCACCGCCCCTGATGACCATATCCTTTAAACGGCCCACGATTTTTACGTATCCCTCATCATCTATAGTACCAAGGTCCCCGGTATGATTCCAGCCGTTATGGTCAAGAGTTCCATGGGTAGCATTCGGGTTGTTATAATAACATTTCATGGTCATATATCCACGTGCGCAGATCTCCCCGATTTCACCTCGTGGAACTATTTTCAGTGTCTTCTGGTCGATGAATTTCAATTCGGTATGGGGGAAAAGCTTACCCACTGTTGATACCCGTCGTTCAATCGGGTCTTTTGTCGTGGTCATCGTAACACCGGGAGATGTCTCTGTCTGACCGTATACGATGACAATATCGGTCATATTCATCTTATTTGAGACTTCTTTCATCACCTCGATAGGGCAGGGAGAACCTGCCATAATCCCGGTACGGAGGGTGCTCATCGAGTAACGGGAGAATTCAGGGTGTGAAAGCTCCGCGATGAACATCGTGGGAACGCCATGAAGCGCCGTACAACGTTCATTCTGGACCGTCTTCAGGACATCTTCCGCACTAAATGTGGGAGAAGGGATTACCATGGTCGACCCGTGCGTTACACAGGCAAGGTTTGAAAGTACCATGCCAAAACAATGGTAGAACGGGACAGGGATACACAGGCGGTCTGCCGGTGTAAAACCCATTCCTTCCCCGATTATATACCCGTTATTCAGGACCGAGTGATGGCTGAGGACGACACCCTTTGGAAAACCGGTGGTGCCGCTGGTGTACTGGATATTGATGGCATCATCGAATTCAAGCGACTCCTCGCGGTCGATCAGTTCGTCATGACTGATTTCCTCCCCTTTACGGATGCAGTCCTCCCAGACAAACATACCGTTATAGGGAATATCCCCCATGAAAATAACGTTTTTAAGGAACTGGAACTTATCGCTCTTGATATGACCGGGCCGGGATTCATAGGCTTCTGGGCAGGCCTCGTAGAACATGCCAACATAATCCGAGGTCTTGAACCGCCCCTGGATGATGAGGGTCTGGATCTCTGCCTGTTTCAATACATACTCGAGCTCATACGTCCGGTATGCGGGGTTGATATTGACCATAATTGCGCCGATTTTTGCGGTTGCAAATTGCACCTGGATCCACTCGGCATAGTTCATCGCCCATATCCCTACCCGGTGACCTTTCTCAACACCAAGCGCCATCAATCCCTTTGCCAGGTTATCAACGTGTTCCTGGAATTCCCTGTATGTCCACCTGATTCCCTGGTGGACGGAGACAACGGCTTCGTTATCAGGGTTCTCCTTTGCAACCCGGTTGAACATATACCCGATCGTCTCGCCAATCAGCGGAAATGAAGAGATCCCACAATCGTAACTGATCTTCACCATTGATCAGATTATGGCGTGAGAAAAGAATATATGATTACTGATTTCGCATTAAAATTCCCGTTGTTTTCATAAGACAGGGCTATAGCAGTTGTTCCATGAGATGTTTCTTTATGGGAACACTTAAATCTCGAAAATACGATTTAATTAAGATCATCGGGGTCGTGGCCTAGTCCGGAATGGCGACGGGCTCCAGCGGTCTTTCGCGTCTTCTGTGCGAATGATGAAAATGGGTCTTCTGAAAGGTGATGATCCGTTGGAGCACTGACGCATGTCGGAGAGACCCGTCGATCGTGAGTTCAAATCTCACCGACCCCACATTTTTCTTCGTCACAATTTTGCCTGAGCGGTAAGCATTTTTCCGCTGGTATACCCTCAGGTTTCATTATATATGGAAATAAACTGGATCCAGGTGAATAGTAATGGATGAGAACAGGTTTGAACGTGGAAAAATACAGTTGGAAACAATGAGTGGCACGGGTGTTCATGAAATGCTCGACACCTTGCAGGGTGTCGCACCTGATCTCGCCAGGTATACGATTGAATTTCCGTATGGAGACGTGCTGTGCAGGCCGGGCCTTGATCTCAAATCACGCCAGGTAGCCACGGTTGCTGCGCTTACCGCACTGGGCAATGCGCCGGTCCAGCTGAACGCACATATATCCATGGCTCTTAATGTAGGGTGTACCCGTGAGGAAATAATTGAGATCATTACACAGATGGCTGTTTACGCAGGATTTCCCGCTGCTCTGAATGGTATGACCGTCGCAAAGGATGTGTTTGCAGATAGAGACCGGAAAGGAATGAGTTGAACGGTCCAAAAATATTTTATCGATTCCAAAAATTCCGGACCAATTTTACATTCACGGCTGTTTTCGTATAGATACATCCCGATTGCAAGCCATTTGCAATCTTTTTTTGTTACAGGGGATTGCGGCCAGTTCACTATTTTTTTTGGAATACCGGGAATTAAAACATTTATCATATAATGGGGCCACATATTACACAGGAGAACCAAGGATTTTATGTATCTTATAGGAGAAGCACTCGTTGGGGACGGGCCGGAGCTCGCCCATATCGACCTGATGATTGGGGATAAGGAAGGGGCAGTCGGGTCCGCATTTGCCAATGCGCTCTCGCAACTTTCTTCCGGGCATACCCCGTTACTTGCAGTCATAAGACCAAACCTGCTGACAAAACCTGTCACACTCGTGATCCCGAAAGTCACGATGAAGAAGGAAGCCCAGGTTCATGAGATGTTCGGGCCGGTTCAGGCAGCAGTGGCAAAGGCTGTTGCAGATTCGGTTGAAGAGGGGGCATTCAAAGACCAGGACATAGAAAAGATTGTGATCCTAGCAAGTGTCTACCTTGACCCGGCAGCGGCTGATTACAATAAAATTTACCGCTATAACTACGGGGCAACAAAACTTGCAATCAGCAGGGCAATGGACGCATTCCCGGACAAAAAGACCCTCATCTATGAGAAAGACCGTGCGGCCCATGCGGTGATGGGGTTCAAAGTCCAGCGGCTCTGGGACCCCCCCTACCTGCAGGTTGCCCTCGACCTTGTCGATATGAACAAAGTCACCCAGGTGCTCACCGAGCTCCCTGCAAACGACCACCTTATCATCGAGGCTGGGACACCCCTGATCAAGCGCTTCGGCCTGAACGTGATATCTGATATGAGGAAGATCAGGCCCAATGCATTCATCATTGCGGACTTGAAAATTCTAGACACCGGGAACCTTGAGGCCAGGATGGCAGCCGATGCATCCGCCGATGCCGTGGTAATTTCCGGGCTGGCCCCTGTTTCAACACTTGAAAAAGCAATTAGCGAGGCAAAGAAAACCGGGATCTATTCCATCGTGGATATGTTAAACGTGGCCGATCCGGTCAAGCTGATTGCCGGGCTCTCAGTGAAGCCGGATATTGTTGAACTGCACCGGGCAATCGATGCCGAGGAGACGAAACACGCGTGGGGTAATATTGCAGCGTTAAAGAAGGCAGCCGGTGGAAAACTTCTCGTTGCAACTGCCGGTGGAATCAGGGCCGACGTCGTAAAAGACGCATTGAAGTCAGGTGCAGATATTCTTGTCGTCGGCAGGGCGATCACCGCAAGCAAGGATATCCGTTCCGCGGCTGAGATCTTCCTTGAAAACCTGAACCGGGAAGAGATTGACCAGTTCAGGGTTATGACAGATTTTTAATACAGCATTAATTTTTTTAATTTTTGAAAAGAGGTCCTTTTTTGTTCATTTTTTCCTATGATTATTGTCTGGATCCAGATCAATCTAATATTTCCGATTTAGACAAAACTCGCCCTATGTGAAAAATACTAAATACGCAGGTTCAGGGAGTTTCCTTAGCGGAATTCAATAGGGAATTTAAAATGAAAAAAATATGCGCCTGTGCTATTCATAACTCTATCGTCTCGCCAGGCTTCAGGACTGCGACCTTCATATCAGTAGTCCGCTCAATGGCAAACTTGAATGTTGCAGGGTCCTGGGAAATTTTGGGCCAGGTATTGTAATGAATCGGGATTACCAGGGGTGCCCCGATATACTGGGCTGCCATCATGGCTTCGTCAGGCCCCATCGTGAAACGTCCTCCAATTGGCAGGAGGGCGACATCAGGCCTGTAAAGGTCACCGATAAGTTTCATGTCAGAGAACAGAGCCGTATCACCAGCATGGTAGATCTTCTTCCCGTCCATTGTTATGACATACCCGGCAGAAGCACCCCCGTTGCACCCGATACCTCCCTCTTCGAGCCATGAGGAATGGACTGCCTGGGTCATGGTGAACCGAACTCCATCAACTTCAACCGTTCCTCCAATATTCATACCTTCGACAGGGACACCTTTTGTCCCGAGGTATTTTGCGATTTCATTGATCGCCACCGTCGTTTTCCGCAGCCTGACGGTATCACCCATGTGGTCACCATGGCCATGAGTGACCGCAATAATATCGCAATCCCCGGTAATTTCCTTACCTTCGCCAATAAAAGGGTCCACGATGACGATTTTCGTCCCTGATAACCGTATACACGAATGCCCAAACCAGGTGAGTTTCATATCAGGTACGACATTCTCACACTACCTATGAAAACGTAACTCTTCTTCCCCCGGGGTTCATGCAAACAGGATCGCCCGGAATGTTGATGTTGGATGGTTTGAAGATCCAAAAAAAATGAGTGAGTATCCTCACAATTGTATTTGAGATGGAATTTATCCATCCCAGGCTGACCTGTGTTCAGGCCACATCAATTAATTCTGCTTCTGTTATGTCGATCGAATCACCAAGACCATCTTTAGTGGCGCTCCGGGTCATCTGTTCGCTGAGGTCACGGTCTTCCATGACATCCCGGATTCGCTCAAGGTAATTGTCAATAGTATGGTCATCCCGCTGGTCGATCACGTGGCGGTATTCGCGGAGCGTGGAAGGACTTACCCCAAGCTCTTCACTGATCTCCTTCATCGTTTTCCCTGACTCCATGAGTATTTCCATCTTCTCACGGTCAAATGGCATCTTGAAATCAAGGTCGCGGAAAAGTTTCAGACGAACCCGTGCCCGGGCGACGGTCTTTGACAATTTTTCATCCCCAAGTTCTCTGGCGATCTCAGTGTCGTTTTTTCCGAGATAGTAGGCAGAGACAAGTTTGGCGAGTTGAATTGGTTTCAGTTTGGTCTTAAAGAATCCTTGGTCAAGAATCTCCCGCATTACAAGGGCGATTTCACGTTCAACGGCGTCACGGTCTCTTAAAGATCCGTGGATCTTTTTCATTGGTTCCACGATCTTTGTTTTGCTGGTAATGTTTGTGAACAATTCCAGAAGCTGAATTTTACGTTTGTCTTCCGGCATGTTTGAAAACCACACTAGGGATTACCGGAATAAATGCGCTGATTAATATTTAATACTATGTTAATTTTCGCGGTTTATTAGCGAAATAAAGGACAGATATGACATAAGTTAGTTAATATTACCTTATTGTACCGCTATCCCCGCATATTTCAGTGCACTTCACGGGTCTGCACCCGGTTAGTAAGGAACCTGAGATTTTTCCGGTGTTAATAATCCAGATTTGAACAACTTTTTCATACCGGGAGTCCTATTATGATGGATAACCAGTGGTCGATATGAGCGATGTATACGATAAAATAAATGATCTTACCAAACGACGCGGTTTTGTATGGCCGACATCAGAGTGTTACGGGGCCGTAGCGGGGTTTATCGATTATGGACCGCTTGGTTCCATGATGAAGCGTCGGATCGAAGATGTCTGGCGTTCTTTTTACGTAATACAGGAAGGATATTACGAGATTGAATGTCCAACCATCGGCCAGGAGTCAATTTTTATCGCCTCAGGACACGTCAAGGGTTTTTCCGACAAGATGTTCCAGTGCCCTCACTGCAAAGAATACCTGCGTGCCGACCATGTCGTTGAAGGCGGGGGTGTTGCCGGGGCTTCAACGATGTCAGAAGAGCAACTTTCTGCTGCACTGGTCCCACTCACATGCCCGGTCTGTGAGGAACCTATCGGGAAGGTTGAGGTCTTCCCATTCAACCTGATGTTCCAGACCACGATAGGGCCCGGGTCCCAGCGGAAGGGTTACTTGCGACCCGAGACTGCACAAGGTATGTTTACCGATTTCCAGCGACTTCTCCGCTTTTACCGCGACAAACTGCCATTCGGGGCAGTACAGATAGGAAAATCCTACCGGAACGAGATCTCCCCGAGACAGGGCATGATAAGGCTTCGTGAGTTTACCCAGGCTGAAGCAGAGATCTTCGTACATCCCGAAGAAAAGAACCACCCTCGTTTTGCACGATATGCGGAGTACGAGGTCCCGCTGTTCGGGCAGAAGCAGCAACAGGATAATTCAGCGCCGATAACCATGACGATGAGAACTGCCGTGGACAAGGGAATTATCGCGAACGAATATGTAGCATATTACCTCGCACTGACCCATCAGCTCCTTGTCCGGATCGGTGTAAAACCTGACCGGCTCAGGTTCCGGCAGCACCTGCCCGACGAACTTGCCCATTATGCAGAAGACTGCTGGGATGCGGAGATCCGCTCTGAACGCTTCGGCTGGGTAGAAACGGTCGGGATCGCGGACCGTACAGATTACGACCTTCGGGCTCATGAAAAACAGAGTGGCCAGTCATTTACGGTCTTTATCCAATATGAGACCCCAAAACGGGTACAAAGAAGGAGAGTCGTCGCCGACATGGGAGCCCTCGGCCCGAAGTACCGCGGGAAAGCGAAGGATATTGCGGATGCTCTCGCAACAACAGAACCCGGTCCGGATGGGATTACCGTTACCGTTGGATCAGAACAGTTCTTTGTCCCAAAGGACCTTTACAAGGTTATTGAAGAGGAGGTTGACGTTGCAGGAGAAGATGTCCGGCCACATGTCATAGAACCCTCGTACGGTATTGACCGGATGTGCTACGCAGTCCTTGAACAGAGCTATGATGAAGAGATAGTTGATGGTGAAGAACGCCGTGTGCTCCGCCTCCCCCCCCTTGTTGCACCAGTCCAGGTTGCAGTATTCCCCTTAATGAACCGTGACGGGCTTGAAACAATCGCCGACCAGCTTACCCGCAGGCTCCATGAGCGCCATATACTCGCCGAATACGATGATTCAGGGGCAATAGGACGTCGGTACAGGAGGCAGGATGAGATAGGCACGCCTTTCTGTATTACTATTGATTATGATACGAAAGAGGACCAGACCGTCACTATCCGGGAAAGGGACACCATGACACAGGTAAGAGTACCACTCGACCGTGTCCCTTCCATAATCGGGGACCTTATCGAAGGAAAAGGAAGTTTCTCCACAATCTGTCCATGACCTGCATCAACCACCCGCTGATACGACCCGATAGCCTTGAATCGAGGGAGTATCAACTCACTATCGCGATGCGGGCGCTTGATGCAAATACGCTCGTTGTCCTCCCGACCGGCCTTGGGAAGACGGCCGTGGCGCTGATTGTTGCCGCATCGCGGTTGTACAACGAGGGGGGTAAAGTACTCATGTTAGCCCCTACCAAGCCGCTTGTCGAACAACACCTGAGATATTTTGAAAACCTTCTCGTTTTGCCGGATACCGGTGATAACCCGCATTTTGTGATGTTTACCGGTGAAACCCCGGGTGAACAGCGCACAAGTGAATGGGAACAGGCGAGGGTTATTTTTGCTACACCACAGGTTATCAAGAACGATATCCTTGCGGGACGCTATTCACTGCAGGAAGTGACCCTGATGATTATTGACGAGTGTCACCGGGCCGTTGGAAACTATGCCTACGTATTTCTTGCTGAGCAGTACCGTGCCCAGTCGAAAAACCCGAGAATTCTGGCCATGACCGCATCACCCGGCGGCCAGCAGGAAAAGGTGAGAGAGGTCTGTGCAAATATCGGGATCGAGCAGGTAGAGACAAGGAACGAGGATGACCCGGATGTACGGCCCTATATCCACGAGCGGGATATTGAAATCATCAGCGTTTCACTGCCCCCGGAGCTGGAGAAGGCACTTGACCACCTTAACAGGCTACTCGATGAACGGCTGAAGATGCTGGCAGGATCAGGGTTTTCTGTTCCAAAACGTCAGCAGCTCTCAATGAAAGCCCTCAATGCAATCAATGCTCAGGTACAGGAGAAGATCCAGCAACGGGAGCCCGCCGGGTTTGCGGCGGCCTCGGTCTATGCTGAGATCATGAAGTTAAAACACGCGGTGGGACTTGCGGAATCACAGGGAAGCCAGGTCCTGAAAACCTACCTCTCCCGCCTTGCCGCGGAAGCAACCTCTCCATCCGGTTCCAAGGCGAGCCGCAGGCTTGCCCAGGACCCGGTATTCACAAGCCTCATGGACCGGGTGAACGGGTGGGAATGCGAGCTTCACCCGAAACTCGGAATTGTTGATGCAATTGTAAAGTCAGAGCTTCGGAATTCGACTGACAGCAGGATCATTGTGTTTGCGACCTACCGGGATGCAGTCCAGCTGATCGTTGACCGGCTGACCACTCAGGGAATCCCGTGTGAACGGTTTGTCGGGCAGGCAACGAAAGATGCTGAGAAAGGACTGAGCCAGAAAAAACAGATCGATGCACTCCGGAGATTCAGGGCAGGTGAGTTCCGGGTACTTGTCGCCACCTCGGTCGGGGAGGAGGGGCTTGATGTCCCTTCCACGGACCTTGTCGTTTTTTATGAAGCAGTACCCTCCGAAATACGTAGCATCCAGCGTAAAGGAAGGACCGGGAGGAGTGGTCACGGAAAGATAATTGTTCTTGTGACAAAAGGGACACAGGATGAGACGTTCCGGTATGTGAGCCAGTCACGGGAACGGGCGATGGCCAAAGGGATACGGCAAATCGGCAATAACCTGTCACCGCCGTTTTCCGGCGAGGGTAAACCAACCCAGACCTGTATCGAAGAGTTTACTGCAGCGGATGCCCCCTCCGGGACGGGGCCTGCGATTGTGGTCGATGACCGTGAAACTTCATCGAAGGTGGTGGAATCACTCCATGCCATGGGGGCAACGATTAGTATCCAGAGATTACCTGTCGGTGATTATGTAATAGGAGACCGGATAATAGTCGAGCGGAAGACTACCAGGGATTTTGCCGATACCCTTGTAGATCGCGATCTCCTCGGGCAGGTACGGTCACTCGCAACCTCCTGCATCCGGCCTGTACTGGTCATTGAAGGAGATGACCTCTACCAGGAGAGAAATATTCACCCGAATGCAATCCGGGGAACTCTTTCTGCGATTACCATCGATCTCGGGGTGACATTGCTCACAACCAGGGACGAGGCTGATACTGCGGCGATGCTTCTTGTCATTGCCAGGCGGGAATATGAGGAGCGTGGAGAACGGGCGCCATCGATCCGAAAACCCTACCATTCGCACATGGAGCAGCAGGAGAGTATAGTTGGTTCTTTCCCTGAAATCGGGCTTAAAAATGCGAGACTGCTGCTCGAGCATTTTGGCTCGGTGCAGGGAATTGTGAACGCAGATGAAAAAGCGTTATCCGAAGCTCCCGGTATCGGGGAGAAGCGGGCGAAAAAGATATACGAATTATCGAGGCACCCTTACGGCTGAGCAAGGAGTTTCAGGGCTTCTATCCCTTTTTTAACCGTATTCATCAGGGAAAGACAGCGGTCAGGATCAGGTTCGCAGGCAATCCTTTCGGAGAGTGTGATCAATGTTGTCTCGAGTGTACATGCAAGTTCTGTAACCGGCGCAGACTCCCGGGTTTCTACTTTCGATAGTTCAACGGGTTTTTTAATGGCCTTCCTTGTTTTTTCTGTTGCTTTTTCATTTTCCAGTTCACACATCACGCAGAATGTCCTGTCCTTGTAGGTGAACAGTGGCGATCCACAGGCAGGGCACGTTTTTGCCAGCATCTTTGCCCCTTTCAGGAGGTATTCAGCCATTACATCGTCGGGTTTCTTCTCGGGTATATGTAACACCTGATTGTTAGGTTGGTGTATCAAACTATATAAGGCGGGATATTAGTAATAATAGAGAGAAGCTCACGAAGGGTGATATCATGACTAATCCAGAAAAAACAATAGAGAATTGCGTCCAGATGCTGCAGCACATCATGGATGATAACACAATACCGAGAAATATCAGGCGCGTCGCAGATGAAACACGGGTGCTGCTCACGAATTCCAACAAGGGAATAGGTCTCCGTGCCGCGGAGGCAATCTCAAAAATTGACGAAATAAGCAATGATCCCAACATGCCGGTGCATGCAAGAACCAGGATCTGGGAACTGGTATCCCAGCTCGAGACTATTCCGCTCGACTGACTATCCCGGCAGATCCTTCCTTTTTATTTAATCAGCCATGAACAAAAAAAGCTGAACACAGAGATTTCACAGGCAAGAGCGTATGATGCTTTTACTCTATATGAGAAAAATCTCCTGATTATTCACGCTATCCGCACCCAGGACCTGAGATGGGGTATGGTTATACCAGACTGACAATTTATGGATTTTTTTTAATCAGGTCGCGGAATTTGCTTTTTCTCCCTTGTATTTACTTAGTTCCATCCACGGTAACCACAACGGTCCTTTTTCGCCCGGACCTGACATCCAGTTCAACGATCACGACCTGCTGCCAGGTCCCGCACATAAGAGCCCCATCCATTACAGGAACGGTCAGGGAGGGGCCGATGCATGACGCCTTCACATGGGACCTTCCGTTTCCGTCACCCCACCGGGTATCATGATCATACGGAACAGAATCCGGAGCAAGAACCGAAAGGGCCCTCCTGAAATCCTGCAGCACTCCTTCTTCGTATTCGATGGTTGTGATTGCGGCCGTAGAACCGGTCACGAAGATATTGACGAGACCATTCAAAACCCCGCTCTCATCCACAATTTTTTTAACACCAGGGGTTATATTCACCATCTCTCCTTCACCATGCGTCTGGAACTCCAGTATCTTCCGGAACATACTCCATTCTTTTTTGCAGGATGAGATAACGGTTACCCCATTCCGTATGACAGAATGTTACCCCTGGAAAAGGAACAAATGTCACGTATAATGTAATAATCATAGGATACCATGTAGAATGAAAAACCTGTGATTGGCAACAAAAATCCTGCCGGCATATAAACTGTATCATGCAAGGTACGCCCCTTTTTTCATTATTGACTGCTTCCGCAGCCTTTTCGCAATTGTAATGAAAGCCTGAATAGTAACCGGTTCACAGCAGGATTTTTTATCACCTGTCCCTCCCGGGATAAAAATTCGAAGAAAAAAAAATAGTGATGGTTACTCTTCTAGTTCAGGTACAAGGACGGCAACACCAACAACCCTGTCACCCGCATCCATTTTCATAATCCTGACACCCCGGGTACTCCGTTTCTGGATGGAGATCCCGGAAACTTTTGTCCTCATGACAATTCCTGATGCACTCATCACTATAATTTCATCATTATCAGAGACGGCCTTTGTGGTAACTACTGCACCACCTTCGCGGTCAGTCAGGATATTCCGGACACCCATTGTACCGCGGCCATGGCCCCTGAACTCATCGAAGTCAGTACGTTTTCCACGCCCGTTCTCGGTAATGGTGAGGAGCATATCCTTGTCAAGGACGGTGATTGCCTTTAAGAGATCCGTACCTCTCATCCTGATACCGATGACCCCCATTGCGTTACGGTGACGCGGGAGCACCGCGTCCTCGTGGAACCGCAGGCTCTGGCCTTTGGCAGTCGTAAGGATCAGTTCCCTAGTCCCGTCAGTGATCTTCACATCGACCAGTTCATCCCCTTCACGGAGGTTGATCACGTTGATGCCGGTTGACCGGGGCCTTGAGAGTTCCTCAAGTGATACCTTCAGTACCTGTCCACGCTGTGTTGCGAAGAAGAGGAACCGTTCGGGACTGAATTCCCGGACAGGTATAACAGCAGTTACGCGCTCATTGTTCAGGTTGAGGAGGTTAACAATTGCCTTACCCCGTGCTGTCCGGGTACTCTCCGGGATATCGTAGATCTTCAGCCAGTAAACGCGTCCGGTATTCGTGAAACATAGGAGGTAATCGTGGGTGTTCGCCACGAACACGTTCTCCACATAATCCTCCTCTTTCGTGGACATCCCGATAATGCCCCTGCCACCACGCCGCTGCTGCCGGTAGGTGTCGAGGTCCATTCGCTTGATGTAGTTTAACGATGTGAGTGAGACGAGTGCCGGCTTGTCCTCGATAAGGTCCTCTTTCTCGATGTTGGTAAGGTCTTTGCTGATCTGGGTCCTTCTTGCGTCTCCAAATTTCTGGCCGAACTCAATGACTTCCTTCTTGATCTCTACCCTGATAGTGGTTTCAGACGAGAGAATGCCTTTCAGGCGGGAGATCTCGACTTCCAGGTCATTGCGTTCCCCGATAATCTTCTGGTGCTCAAGCGCCGCAAGGCGCCGGAGCTGCATCTGCAGGATTGCATTGGCCTGGAGTTCATCCAGTCCGAATTTCGATATCAGTGTATCCCTTGCTGCTTCAACAGTCTGTGAAGCACGGATGGATGCTATTACTGCATCGATGTTATCGAGTGCCAGCAGCAGGCCGACGAGGATATGCACACGGTCTTCGGCCTTCCGGAGGTCAAATTCGCTCCGTTTCCGGATCACAACGATCCGGTGCTGAACGAACTCCTCGATCAATCCAGGTAGCGAAAGGTACCGTGGCTGTTTATCAACAATAGCGAGGTTGATGATCCCGAATGTACTCTCAAGTGCAGTGTGTTTGTAGAGGGTGTTTAAGATTACAGCTGAATTGGTGTCCCTCTTCAGCTCGATGACCACCCTCATGCCGTCCTTGTCCGACTCATCCCTGATATCGGAGATACCTTCAATCCGTTTCTCCTTGACAAGGGTCGCGATATGTTCTATGAGGCGTGCCTTGTTTACCTGGTAGGGTATCTCGGTTATGATGATCCGGTCACCTTTGCTGCCGCGTTCCTCGATCTCGGCAACACCACGGATGACGACCCGGCCATACCCCGTATTATAGGCATTCCGGATGCCTTCATTACCCATGATTACCCCGCCTGTCGGGAAGTCGGGGCCGGGAATTACCCGCATCAGCTCATCTACCGTGATCTGGGCGTTGTCAAGGTAAAGACTGACGGCATCGCATACCTCCTTTGCATTGTGGGGTGGCATGTTGGTCGCCATCCCGACAGCGATCCCGCTCGACCCGTTGATCAGGAGGTTTGGAATTTTTGCCGGTAGGACTGTTGGTTCCTGTAGTGATTCGTCAAAATTAGGGATGAAACTAACGGTCTCCTTGTCGAGGTCCTGCAAAAGCTCTTCAGAAATTGGGTTAAGCCTGACCTCGGTGTAACGCATCGCTGCCGGTGCATCGCCGTCGACCGACCCGAAATTCCCCTGCCCTTCGACAAGCATATAACGATAGGAAAAGGGCTGGGCCATCTTGACAACGGTGTCATAAATGGATGAATCACCATGCGGGTGATATTTACCCATGACTTCTCCGACAATACGGGCACTCTTCTTGAATGGCTTATCGTGGGTATTCCCCATCTCCCACATTGCATAGAGTGAACGCCGGTGGACCGGTTTTAAGCCGTCCCTGACGTCAGGAATTGCCCTTCCGATGATAACACTCATCGCATAATTGATATAGGAGATTTTCATCTCCTCTTCGATATTAATCGGAATAACCCGTGGTTCTATTCCTTCGAGCCTTTTTTGTTCAGATGTCAAGGTTCGTCACCTCCCGTGAATGCCTCTTAATAAAGTCCCGCCTGGCATTTACGTCCTCTCCCATCAGCTTCTCAAAAATTTCGTTGGCAAAACTCGCATCCTCGATTTTTACCTGTTTTAAAATCCGCTGGTCCGGGTCCATGGTAGTACCCCAGAGCTGGGTGGCATTCATCTCACCAAGACCCTTGTATCGCTGGATCGTAACCCCCTTTTCGCCGAATTCTGTGACGAACTGCCTCATCTCATCTTCCTTGAACGCGTATCTCTCCTGTTTCCCTTTTGCGATCCGGTAGAGAGGTGGTTGGGCGATATAGACAAACCCATCTTCAATAAGTTTGGTCATGTAGCGGAAGAAGAACGTAAGCAAGAGGGTCCGGATATGGGCTCCATCAACATCGGCATCAGTCATCAGGATGACATGGTGGTACCGTGCCTTTTCTGAATCAAAATTTTCGCCTACGCCGGTCCCTATTGCAGAGACGAGGGCCTGGATCTCAATATTTTTTAATATCTTATGCTGGGTCGCCTTCTCTACATTCAGGATTTTCCCACGAAGGGGTAATATTGCCTGGAAACGGCGGTCTCTTCCCTGTTTTGCTGAGCCCCCTGCAGAGTCTCCTTCCACGATATAGATCTCGCTCTTGGCCGGATCACGTTCCGAGCAATCGGCCAGTTTTCCTGGCAGGCCGGAACTTTCAAGGGTGCTCTTTCTTCGGGCAAGTTCCCTGGCGTTTCTTGCAGCTTCCCTTGCTCTTGCGGCGACTACCGCTTTCTCGACGATTGCGGAAAGGACTTTCGGGTTCTCTTCAAAATATTCGGTGAGCGTCTGGTAAACCAGTGAGTCAACGAGACCTTTCACATTGCTGTTCCCGAGGCGCATCTTGGTCTGGCCTTCGAACTGCGGGTTGGCCATCTTGACACTGATGACCGCCGTAAGCCCTTCGCGGACATCTTCACCCCTTATTGCGAGCGATGCCTCTTTTATCAGGTTATTTTTCTTTGACGATGAATTGATAGCCCGGGTTATGGCACTCCTGAAGCCTTCGAGATGGGTGCCGCCCTCCCGGGTATTGACACTGTTGACGAATGAGAAGACCTGTTCACTATAGGTATTGACATACTGGAGAGCGACATCGACCTCGATTTTATCTTCAGGGTCCTTTTTACCAAGGACGATGACATCGGGATGGGTCGGCACAGCGCCGGTATTTAAGTAGGAGACGAATGCTTTCAGTCCACCCTCGTATGAAAAGATCTCACCGTCACCAGACCTGTCATCCTTTATTGCAATGGTAATACCACTGTTCAGGAATGCCAGCTCACGGAGACGGTGGACGAGGACATCGTAGTCGAACTGGGTCGTTTCGAAAATCGTGGAGTCCGGCATGAAGGTGATATCGGTCCCGGACATTATTTTTCCGAAACGGGCGATGAAATCAGCCCTGTCCGTAACAGCAGGCTGTGCAGGAGACCCATGCCATTTAAGGTAGCGGGCCTTGAATTCATCAAGTGTCTCCTCGCGGTGAACTATCGGGGCCGAAGGTTTTCCCCTGATGAAACTCATCTCGTAGATATTCCCGTCGCGGTATACGGTCGCTTTCAGGGCTGATGAAAGTGCGTTGACAACCGATACCCCCACGCCATGGAGACCTCCTGATACCTGGTATGTTTCCTTGTCAAATTTTCCACCGGCATGAAGTACAGTAAGAACGATTTCAAGGGCGCTCTTACCGTTCTTTTTCATCATGTCGACCGGGATACCCCTCCCGTTGTCCACGACCGTACATGATCCGTCCCCATTCACGGTGACCCAGATATGGTTGCAGTAACCGGCAAGTGCTTCATCAATGGAATTGTCCACAACTTCGTATACAAGGTGGTGCAGACCACGGGTGTCGGTGCTGCCTATGTACATTGCAGGCCGCTCACGTACCGGGGCAAGCCCTTCAAGAACAGTTATGTGGGATGCATCATACGGGTCGGTCATCCCTTACCCCCACAAAAAAAACTCTTCAGTAAACAGATCGTCAATCACACACAGTATTGGTTGTTTCAGCACTTAATCCTGATGAGTCCGGGTGAACCTTGATTAGTGAAACTCGCCTAATTCAGCATCTTTTATCCCGAGATTTCTGTCAATTTCAACGGCAAGACGGTCGAGGATACGGTTCACTTCTTTTGCGTCTTCTTTGTCCATTGTACCCGGGACATGCCAGATAATATGCTTCCGAAGGCTTTCGACAAGCGGTTCAATTTCAGTCCCTTTAAATAATGCCGGAAGGACCATCTCATCAAGGTGGTCAGCGACACCAGGCCACGCCTGTTCAGGGGGTAAGGCAAAATGCCGGCTTATTAACGACAGGTTAACAATAAACCCACGACCGAATCTGCTTTGCATGCTAATAGGATATACCCGAAGTTGATTAAACTACTCTATGTCCCATTCAGACTCATGATACATGTTTCAGCCAGGCCATGACGGGTATGATAATAATGAATCCAAGGCAGATTACGAGAAATGTCCATTCAGAAGTTTTAAATCCTTTTTTCTTTAAAAACAGGTGGCTTTGCCTGCCATATCCCCTGCACAGCATGCTCGTATATACTCGCTCCCCCTGCTCGTATGACCTGATGAACATGGTCCCGATTGTATATCCAATCTGGCGCATCCGGTACTGGTAGGGAAGGTTCCGGTCAAATGGATCGAACGCCTTGGTTTCGAGTGCCTGGACGATCTTCCTGTACATGTAGCCAAAGACAAACAGGTAACGGATCATCATGCCGAGGGCAAGAGCAAATTCTGCAGGAAGCCCCAGCCTTCGTCCGCCGTCCAGCATGTCCTGCACCTTCGTCGTCGATGAAAGGAGGATAATGAATGATATGGTAATAACGAATTTTACCAGCAGGATGAATGCAAACTGGATCGACTCGGCATAGATATTAATCCCGAACGGCAAGGTTGCCACCGTAGTATATTCAGTGTAATAAGGGTTTTTAATAAATATCTGGAACAGGATGACGATTCCCCACAGGGGAATAATCAACAGGGCACGCCTCAGGTATACCATCGGGGATAACCGGGTAAGTGACCAGAGCACAATAAAAAAAATAAAAAAAACTGCTCCTACCGTGAGTACAACAGGAGAATAGGGTATCGAAACCATCGCGATAATTGCAGCAAATGCGACAATGATCTTGACCCTTGCATCGAGACGGTGCATAATACTGTCCCGGTACGCATATCGCTCGATGTCAAAAAGTTCTTCGATCATACCCTCTTCCCGAATGCTTCTAGGAATACCTTTTCAACTTCTTCAAAGGTATATCCCATGTTGATATCGACACCATGTTCCTGGAGGGAACGGATTAATTTTGGTAATACCGGTACATCGAGCCGGACAGACTGGAGCATCTCCATCTGCACAAATATCTCTTCGATCGTCCCAGACGCCATAATTGATCCCTTGTTCATTACATACACGTAATCGGCGATTTCAGGTACAAGAGAGACATCGTGTGTTGAAAAAATGACGGTGAGGCCATACTTCTGAGAAAGGGAGTTGCAAAAATGGTTAAAATCACGTACGCCCTGGGGGTCAAGTCCTGCAGTCGGTTCATCGAGTACCAGCACCTGCGGTTCCATTGCCACAACACCCGCAATTGCCACCCTTTTCTTTTCGCCTCCGCTCAGGTGATGGGGGACGCGGTTTGCAAGGTGTTCAATACCAACGATATGGAGCGCTTCTTCAACACGATGCTGCACGGTTTCCTCATCGAGACCAAGATTGGTGGGGCCAAATGCAACATCCTGTTCGACCGTCGGTGAAAAGATCTGGTCATCCGGGTTTTGGAATACAATGCCGACAAACTTACGGACATTGCGGATGTTTGTCTTCGTAATCGGCTCTCCCTGGACTAACACCGATCCCGAGGTAGGTTTAAAAATCCCGTTAAAATGTTTAAAAAGTGTACTTTTACCGGCTCCATTGGACCCTATGACTGCGATGCGTGCTTTTCGTGGGGCTATAAAATTGACATGGTGCAATGCAGTAACATTGCCAGGATACGTATAACAGAGATCGCGGGTTTCGATGAGATGCATGAGTGACCAGAACTGGGATTAGAAAAATTAAATGCCTATTGGTTTGCCTTTGGGGGATTTTTCTTACCTGAGACCTTTAAAGCGTATATCAGGCCAATGGCAACGAGGAATGCGAAGAGTGTACCACCAACTATTGCAAGAATTCCCCCCATAGAACCACTCCCCTCACCAAGCGAATAATCAGGCATCGGTGCTGAATAAGCGAACTTGCCGTCCATATTCTCCACGATTTCTGCATCTGGGGGTGTCGGTCCGGTGAGGGTCTTTCCGCCCTGGATTATCAGAGCGGTACTTTCCAGGCCATCCGGGTCACTTGAGGCAAGGAAGACTGCTACCACCCCGGTAAGAATGGCAATGATAAGTCCGCCTGCAAGTAACGTTTTATTATCAATCATGCAACAGCACCTGCCTTTGCAGGCATTACTCCTTCATCTACCATGTCAGGCCTCACACTCACGATCAGGTAAATCGCGGCAACGGTAATAACACCCTCAACCACACCGATGACTGCATGGTACAATCCCATTGCAATCAGACCCGCCTCGAGTGGGAAGGTCCCGGCAAACCAGAGTTCAACAGCGGCGCAGAGTGCCGGTATCACGCAGGCCAGCCATGCGGCGATAAACGCAGAGACCGGCATTGTTCCCGTTGCAGCCTTCAATCCTTTGAAACTATAGAACCCTACAAAGCCCCCGACTACCCCCATATTGAGGATATTCGCGCCCATTGTGGTAATCCCGCCATCGCCAAACATGATACCCTGGACAATCAGCACCAGTGTCAGTATGAAAACCGCTGCAAACGGTGAACCGAGGATTATTGCCACCAGCGCACCACCTACCAGGTGCCCGCTCGTCCCCATTGATACGGGAAGGTTAAAGGACTGGAGCGCAAAAATCCCGGCTGCAAGAACGGCTACAAGGGGCAGTTTCTCCTCATTCAGTTCATTCTTTGCCCACCGTAAGGAGAGGTACACAAAGACAAGGGCAATTACCCAGTAGATTGCTCCCTGCCATATTGGCATAAATGCATCAGGTATGTGCATGCCGGTTCACCGAAGTATTACCATTATACTATTTTGTAATACTTTTGATGTATAATAGTTTTTGTTTTAGAATTTTATGAAAAATATTTTGAAAATATTCACACACATTAACTCAGAATTCACGGTGATAAAAACCTGAATAACAAGGAGAATCCATCAGGATAAGGATTTGTAAGAGATCAGTACCAATGAGAATTTCAAAAAAAAACGAAACAGAAATTATTCTCCTACCATGATTGTTGTTAATTTTACAGATTCCACACCCTTCTGGGACATAAGCCGTTCAGCGAGTGTCTTCAGCTGGGAACCGTCCCCTCTTACAAGAATCACTTCAAGACAGCGACCGTGCGTAACGTGGGAATGCAGCGATGCCTGTACTATCGACATAAATTCGTGCTGTATATCGGTCAGGGTAGTAAGAAGGCCGCGTTGTTCATGATCGTAAATCATGGTAATAACCCCCTGCCTCTCTCCCTTCACATCTGACATCCACTTGTAATGAGTGATGTAACTTCTGATAGCATCCCTGATCCCTTCCGACCGTGATGAATACCCCCGGTAATTGATTATTTCATCAAACTTGTCAAGCAGGTTCTTTGGAAGGGATATCCCTATACGCATGAGCTCATTTTCGCTGGTCATAGTAGGTACTCTTACCAGTGATCAGGACTGACACATCTTGTAGTTTTCGGATTAACAATAGCATATTGTACTACAGGTTATTCTGAACGTATTCGTTTTGTAATAACAATCTCTTATTCCGAGCCCCTTGCAGGTTTTTAGAAAGAGAGGATTCGACAAAATGCGTTTAACTTTGCATGAGGATACTGCAGTTACCCGTTATTCCCGGTAAGCATCCTGATCATGCAACCGAGGAGCATCCCGGACTGCCGGTATAACGCCGGTTTCTTCAGCAGTTCTTTCACTACTCTTGCCGGCCGGTCCATGTCCCCGTACTGCCTGATAATTTCAAGGATCTCCGGGTCCGACAGGGCCCTGACAAGGCGATCGGTCTCTACCGGGCCAAGCGTCTGTCTCATACGGAACATCAAAAGCCCCCGTTCGAGCTCTTTTCCAATGTCCTGTTTCCATAATTTTTCGTACCGTGAGAGGGAGGTATCATCGAAGGCCGCGTTTTCAATACAGGAATGCGCAATCGCAGATGCGTGACGGGCTGTCCTGATCCCGGTATATACGCCGCCGCCGGAGGTGGGTTTTGCAAATCCCCCGGCATCACCAACATACATAGCCCGGTCACCATAGGTAACAGGCATTACACCGATAGGTATCGTACCAAGAGTGAAATCCAGGCAGGGTCCTTTGAAACGTTGTGAAAATGAAAAGAACTTTTCTTTTACACGAGTCATCCCGGCAAGCCCAATCCTTACCCGCTTCCGGTCGATTGGAATCCGCCATGCAAAAAATTCCGGTGACGCATCGGGATACACGCCGACAAACCGGGGATCGCTTTCACAATTGATCTCGGACTGGATACCCGCCAGGTACAAACCTGCCCGTTTCATTCCCCGCAAACATGCAATTGTGCTCCTCGGGCCGTCAGCCGCGATCAGGACTTTGTAGGAGACTTCTCCATGACCGTCAATACCGCGGGTGAAGACCCTTTCCGCGTCCACGCGGTATACCGCGGTCTTTAACGAAAACTCAGCACCTGCCATCGCCGCACGTTCTGCCATCTCGCGGTCGAGAATGCCACGGTCAACAACAAACGCTTTTGTCTCCCCAGCATCGATAAGGAGACAGTTACCAGAATCTGTTACTACTTCTGCACCTGATACCTCGTTTAACACAGATTTTCTGGATACCTTGCATTCAGTAAAGGCATTCTGCGAAAGGAGCCCTGCACACTGTACCGGGTACCCGATCGTACCGTGTTCCTCTATGCAGAGCGTAGAAAGCCCGTACTCCACGCAGGAAAGAGATGCTGCACACCCTGCAGGACCGGCACCGACGATAACAACATCATATCCTTTTTGACGTCCCGGTCCGTGGCGGTTCATATAAATATTACTGGGTGCGGGAATAGTATCAAGCTGTGGAAAAGCGCCCGGTTTACCAGGCAGTATCACGCATATATTTGAATGAACAAACCCATGTACTGACAATGGCTGAAGGACCGGAATTCAAGTGGAAACAGTGCCTGGTGATCAGGTCAGATCTTAAAATGAGCTGCGGTAAAATGTGCGCACAGGTCGGTCATGCCGTAATACTGGCCTACGAGCGGGCGGATAGTACTGCCAGGAAAGGCTGGTTCTCTGAAGGCCAGAAGAAGGTTGTCCTGAAAGTTGCAGGGGAACGTCCGCTTTTTGAACTGAAAGTTCTTGCCGAAAATGCAGGTATCGCCGCAGCACTCGTCCAGGACGCCGGGCTTACCGAGATTGCGCCCGGGACGGTAACCGCCCTCGGGCTTGGACCAGCAAAGACCGAAGCGCTCGACAAACTAACCGGAGACCTTTCCCTTTTATGAGACTAAGCCAGTTTGCACTTGAGCAGGAGCTCGGGATGCGCTATTATTCAAGTGATACAACAGGTATCGGGGGAAAACTCAGGTCCACGGCTGAAGATTTTTTAGTTGAGGAGATCCCGGTAGCAGTTGGTGATTCCGGACCATATCTCATCTGTAAACTTACAAAAAAAGACTGGGAACTCCAGCATGCAGTAAAGGAACTGGCAAAACGGCTTGGCATCAGTCACCGCCGCATCGGGTGGGGTGGCACAAAAGACAGGCATGCTATTACGAGCCAGTTGATATCACTTTATGAAATAACACCCGCACAGATCGCCGATGTCAGGCTGAAGGATATCATGCTCGAAGTGCTGGGCCGTTCCCAGTTCCCCCTCTCACTTGGCAGCCTAAAGGGGAACCGCTTCGATATTACGATCAGGGAATTATCAGGGGAGGATATTGAAGGGCAGATACAATCAGTTAACAAAACTGCTTCTGCAGGTCTCCCTAATTATTACGGGGTCCAGAGGTTCGGTGTAATCCGTCCTCTCACACACCGTATCGGGGAGTTAATCCTCAAAAATAACTTTGAAGGAGCCGTGATGACCTATATCGGCCAGTCATTTCCCGCAGAACCCGCAGAGAACCGTGCAACCAGGACTATATTCTACGAGACCCGGGATGCACGGGAAGCACTGCACCGACTCCCCGTCTCGATGTCCTACGAGCGCTCAATGCTCCACCACCTCATTAACAAACCCGGGGATTTCAAGGGTGCTTTGAAGGTACTGCCCCCAAAATTACTCTCGATGTTCATATCCGCGTACCAGTCCTGGTTATTTAACTGCGCGCTGTCTACGCGGTTCGACCAGGGCACGGCAATCGATGAGCCGGTCCCCGGAGACCTGTTGATCTTTGAAAACGGGAGAGAAGACAGGGTGACTGAACAGAACCGGGGAATCGCAGCCCAGCATATTAAAAGGGGGCGCTGTATTATTGCAATTTTTATGCCGGGTTCACTCACCGCTACCCAGGGACATTCCGGCAGTGCAATTGAGCACCTGCTGGAGGAACAGGGTATCGGCCCGGAGAATTTCAAAACAGCTCAGGAATTTGTACATTCACGGTTCAACGGTGCACTACGCCCGATAAGTCTCATGACACCTGTTGAAGCCATCCAGGACGGGGACCGTGTGCGGCTGAAATTTACCCTTCCACCGGGTCATTATGCGACCACGGTCTGCCGGGAGTATATGAAAACAGACCCGCTCAGAATGATATGACCGGGAAGCTTTCAAAAAAACCCAAGGCCGCTCGTAAGAGGCTTAACCCATGAAAAACAGGAGGATTTACTGGCCGGATTACCCTGCAGGAACCCGGTACTCTACATCATACTCGGTTACAAGGTTCGTTCCGCAGAGATAGAATTTTTTTAACCCGAGCCGGATCATATCGTCCTCTGACTCGATATGCATACCTCCGACCAGAGACGGGGTATCCGCCCCGCCAACAATAAATGGGAGGTGGATCAACCGTATCTCGTCAACAAGATGGTGGTGGAGCATGTGCCAGTTCAGGGTCGGACCGCCCTCTACCATCATGCGACGGACGCCAAAATCCTTCCAGAGAATCTGCATGAGTAGGGGGAGGTCAACCCGGTCTTCACCTGCCACAACCACATGGGCACCTTTTTTCCTGATTGCCTGGACCCTTTCCTGCGGGGCCTTTCTGGATACACCAATAACTGTCGGTGCCCCGGGGCCGAGCACATTTGAGGCCAGGGGAATATCGGCATTACTGCACGGGATAACACGTAACGGGCTCTTACCCGTCACGTACCGTACCGTAAGGAACGAATTATCAATTTTAATCGTATTTGAACCGACCATAATTGCATCGCATTCGGCTCGTGTCCGGTGGAGGAGGAGCTCGGTCTCGTGGGACATATATTTCATCAGGATCTTGCTTGAAGTCCCTTTTTTGAGCGTCAGCTTGCCATCCGCGGTGATCTCGGACATCATCAGTACATGAGGTCGTTCTTTCGAATCTGCCATACTGGTCCTTCTTGCTCCAGTTATCGACCTGCAAGATAATAGAAGTTAGCCAATCCCGGGAGAAGAAACCATGAGGTATGGTGAGAGGAATACTTACTAAAAAATCTGGGAAAACCGGGAGATATCCTCCCCGGAAATAGCAGAAATCACTTCTTTTCATCGGAACATGGGTAAAAGAACAAGTATTAATATTGAGATCCCAACTGTATTAGGACATGAATATTACCGCGCTCAGGCCAAGATTTATCGGGTACCTGGAGCCGGTCGCAGATATATTTGTAAAAACAGGTATCACCCCGAACCAGATATCACTCCTGTCCCTCTTATTCGGGATTGCCTGCGCAATATGCTTTATTGACCGTCATTTCTTTCTTGGAAGCGTATTTCTTTTTATTTCGGCACTCCTCGACCTCGTAGATGGAAGTGTAGCACGGAAAATCGGCCGTCAGACAAAATTCGGCGCGGTTTTTGACTGGATAGTCGATAAGTATGTAGATGCTCTCGTACTGCTCGGCATAGGCCTCTCGGGGATTGCAATACTTGGCCGCTTTGTAGCGGTCACACCGGCCGTGGACTTTGGCATTGTTGCCTTGGCAATCATCGGTTCACTTATGAACACGTTTATCAAACCGGTCACCTATGCTGAAATCGGGTTCAAGGAGCGTGTTGATGGAAAAATAGAAGACCCGCTGGAAGGGGTCGGTTTTTTCGGACGACCTGAAACACTACTGGTCATTCTTCTCGGGGGAATCACCGGGTTCATCTGGCTGTCTGTGATTATCATAGCGGTGTGCGCCAACATATCAGCCATGCAGAGGATATTCTACCTGCACAAGACCTACTCCTGAAATTAAGGACTCAAATAGTACTTCCTTTGTTTTTCTTTTTTATCAAGAACAAATCCGAAAGTCTAAACGCGTCGGTGCACCCCGCTGCAAGCAATGGGGCATGATTCGCACCTCCGCCTAGTTTTCCTGTTGTATACATAGTTCAGGGTTCATCTTAAGATAAGATCTGCTTCCTTATTCCACAGCGATCTGCGGGGTATTCTGATAAAATAAAGAGGATTTGAACCTTCGTAGTACTATCCAGGGGTAATCAAGAGTGAGTAAGAATTGGTTTGTGCATAACCGGCCCACTCAGATCGCTGCCAGGTCCGGGAACGGTCACCGGTGCACCTCTCCGCACTGAACATTTACTCTACCGCTCCATTACCCAATGGAAAACATATTGAGTCCAGGGATCCGGGTGTGATTCATAGTGTGTTGTTTTTTCCCGTTGGGTATAATTACCATAATTATCTGATATTTTTTATTGAAAGCCCGGAATTGAAAATCCAATCATTTTAATCCTCTAAATCAAGGGGCACCAATTTTTATCCGGGTCAACCAGAAAATAATATTCATCCATATTCCTGCCCCTTTATTCCAAAATACGGAGGATAACTGTTATTACCCAAAGTATTACGAACCCCCTTCCTGCCGGTACCCGGATTTTGTGTTGTTAGGGCCGTTATTCCAGCCAGTTTCAGACAATACCAGATTAGCGGCCACATTTTTAAACAACCCTGATATACCCTCGTTTAATCGGGATCCGTGGCCATAGCAGACCTGGTTTAACTGCACCATGCCGGTATGAGGACGGTGGCATTACAGGCTGATGGTGCATCATCCGGCCTTTAAATCCTATTTCTCACCCTTTATACAAATTGCTACTGCATTTATCAGGCTTTAATAAATGCCATCCTCGCTCTACGAAGATTTAATTTGCATTGATAGGAAATACGTCTCTTTTAGTTGGGGATCCGGGGTCTTCAACTGACACAAAAATTGTCTTTTAACTCCCGCGGGGTATATCCTGTTATTCCACAGGTGGGGTAGAGGGGGGCGTCTTACCAGCCAGCCTGTAGATCTCTCTGTAATATCTTCCTGTCAGGTCACGGGCAAATTCGGCCAGCCCGGGGTTGATCCTGAATAAACCGTATGCGATGCCGATAAGCAGGACCAGTGCAAGCCCTTCGGCAATGACATTATGGGCCCAGAAAAAGCTTTCATACCCAGTTTCCCCGTTCCCCGCAATTTCAGGCAGGTAGGGAAACCATTGTTCAGTATACGCAATAATTACTGCCACATTCCGGGCAATATTAAGGAGATAAATAGTCGGTACTACAAGGAGGAAAGAGAGCACTTTCTGGCGCCAGTCAGACGGGACTGCACAGGCAACGCCGAGCATGATGGCAATCCCCTGGATCCCAGTGCAGGCGAGAATGATCTGGATACGGTACCCGTAGCGTTGGAACATGTCCCAGGCGACCAGCACGGTATCATAGTGCAGTGCGTTCAGTACCCAGAATACTTCCCCGACCACCACCGAGATAAGCCAGTCCCCCAGGGCAGGAATGAACTCAAACGGTGCATATATCAGGAATGCAACTGCGGCAGCCGTCGAAAGCTGCATGACCCGGATTTCGGATTTGAGTAATAACCGGCCGGTAATAACCAGGAACGGTACCGAAAGTATAGCAAGCAGCGGGTACAGGAAATTGTTGATGGAAAGATAATAGGGGATCTCGGCGAAAAGGAACAGTACCATTCCCGTCCATCCCACGATAGCCGCGTACTGCCGGTACCGGGTGGGGATGAGAAAGATCAGGAAAAAAACGCAGGATATGAGGATAAGGTACTCTATCATTCCTTTACTGTTGACTTTTTCCATAAAAAAAGGATGCTGATGTGACAGGCTGGCGCCAGATATTTACAGATTTTTTAAGCATTTATGGGGAGATACAAGGATTAATCTGGTTTGCATGCGCATGATGAAACGATGTTCTGTCCTGAGTGCAAGAGTATTCTTATGGCTTCTGCAGGCCAGCTGAAATGCCGGAAATGCGGGTATAACCGGAAAATATCAGATACTGATCAGCTGCAGAAGAAAACGATGCGAAACGAGAAGGAGATAGTCATTGTCGAAGAAGACGGCTCAATCCCGATGCTCCCCACCTTCCAGATACGGTGCCCGAAGTGTGAGAATAACCTTGCATTCTGGTGGATGAGACAGTTAAGGGCTGCGGATGAAAGCGAGGTACGGTTCTTCCGTTGCTGCAAGTGCAACCACACCTGGCGCCAGTATGACTGATATCACAATAAATCCCTTTGTAATCTTTTTTTTATAACCAAAATTTATATTTTTTTATCAGGTATGAAGCCTAAAAATGGAACATTTCGTTAATGAATAATGATACGTTCGTCATATCTCCTGCCCCGTAGGTCTTGAGCAGTTTTATTTTGAAGTGCTTATCGGTTGCCAGATAGTTACACCGGGCGGGTATGAAAAACTCCGGCTACAATTCGAAAAGCCACCCGTGTTTCTTGATAATCTATGAACAAAGGGGCTTATAGTACACTTTGTTAAGGCAAAAGCTGATATATTGACACAAAATTATGAAATAGTTGGATTATGCATCGAATATCCAAAGTTTCCAAATCTTAAAGCCCAGGTTAACCCTTCTGTCTCCGGAAAAATAACACCCAACGGTTTATATACTGTTTTGTGGCATTTATAAATATGAAGGTCAGGCCAGAGGAATCTCTCAAAATTGAAAATATTGTAGCCTCGGCGAAGGTGACAGATTATCTGGATCTTCCCATGCTTGCATCCAATATCAAGGATGCTGAATATAACAAGAAACGATTTCCGGGCGTCGTTATAAGGATGCAGAACCCCAAAATTGCCGCACTCGTCTTCGGGTCAGGGAAGGTAGTTCTGACCGGGGCAAAAAGTGTTGAAAGCCTCTCTGCAGGTCTTGAAATACTCGGCAATCTCCTGCGCGAACTGAAGATTGATATCCCTACAGACCTCACCTACAAGATACAGAATATTGTCACATCGGCAGATCTTGGTGCAGGAATTAACCTGAACAAGATTGCCGTAGGGTTCAACCTTGACCGGATCGAATATGAACCGGAACAGTTCCCGGGCCTCGTATACCGGCTTGAAGTTCCAAAAGTAGTGGTCCTCCTCTTTGGCTCTGGAAAACTGATCATTACCGGGGGAAAACAACCCGAAGATGCCCGGGCTGCAGTCCTGAAGATCGTATCAGACCTGACAAATCTCGGCCTCCTTTCAAGCTAAACCTTATTATTTTTGTTTTAATTTTTCCGGTTTAAACATGAAATTATTCATTTCTACCCGATTATCCAGATCAGAATAATAATATTTTTATATATAATTTGAAAATACATATACAACACACCGGGAGATGTTGATGAAATCCAAAAATGTGCTGTACTTTACACAGCGGGAAGAAGAATTTGCAGATCTTCTCACCAGAATCGGGACTAAGCGGAACGTTTCAAAAGTCCTTGTCTATCTTGCAAACACCCCGGAAGCCACATCGCGGGATATCGAACGCGGTACTGACCTCAGGCAACCTGAAGTGAGCATTGCGATGACGGCCATGATGGAGCAGAAATGGGTTGAAAGCAGGGAAAACAAGGCTGAAAATAAAGGGAGACCTGTAAAAATTTATAAACTCGCCCTACCGATCAGCGAAATTATGGACCGTATTGAGCGGGATAAAATTGCTGAAGCAAACAACCAGTTGAAGATGATCAAGCAGTTACGGGACTATATTTCAGAATAAAAATACCCGCAGGAGATGAATGCCGGACAGCATTCACGAATAATTAATTCTTTTTCTATCACCGATTTACCATGTCTATCAGTACTTTTCGGTTAGGGCTTTTTCCGTATATATTTTGTTTAAGGGACGTCATTGCACATTGATAGAGAAGGTTGCAGATAAGCTCTCAATGGTGAAAGGTGAAAATGCCAAACGTCTGATGTAATTCAATAGAGATGAATGAAATGTAGTTGGACCTGGCTCACTATCTTCTCCTTATTGTTACCCCTTTCTCATTCATGGGCGGGGTTTTGTGCTCAAGGATTATGCAATATTTTTCACGTTTTAATTGCTGAAAAGGCCTTACAATCCACGTGACCACAGACGCGGAACATTGAAGAAATGGAATGAAAACAAGCGGGCCTGAAGGGATTTGAACCCTTGACCTACAGATTAAGAGTCTGTCGCTCTACCGAACTAAGCTACAAGCCCGCGAAGTGACTCAATATAGTGGTCTATCCTCTCGAATAAAACTTTCGTATTACCTTTTACTTTTGCCCTGGTCTCTACTGGTAAAGAGAATTGCAGGAATCAGTCAGTTCGTGTATCAAACTTAATATCCTGACGCGTTGCATTGTTTTGTACATGGCAGATGTCACGCAGCAACCTGCCCCGCGGGTAAAATACGCCGTATTCGGGGCAGGAATTACAGGGTACAATATCATCGTGGAACTCCAGAAGGAAAATGCGGGGCTCCTCGTGATAGACCGTGATGAGCAACGCGTAAAAGAACTGCGTGACAGGCATATTGATGCAATAAAAAAAGAATTCCGCGACCAGGGACTCCTGCTGGGTATCCCTGAATTCGAGATCGCCTTTGTCCTGACCGGGGACCACGAAACCAACCTTTCAGCAGTCCGGGCAATAAAAATGCGGTACCCTGCCGCACACGTTGTTGCCCGTGCGGTGGACCCTATCGGAATGGTTGCACTCGAAGCTGCCGGAGCCGAGTTTGTGTTTTACCCACCACAGCTCATTGCCAGAAATGCCCTTTTCCAGATAAATAAATTACATGCAAATAAGATCTCGCAGAGGCTCTATGCCATGCTTGCCGGATGGGAAGGCACTCTTGGGATTATCACTCATAAAAACCCGGATCCCGATGCGATATCCAGTGCCATGGCGCTCGCGGCAATAGCACGCAACGCAAACCCGGAGAAACTGGAATGCCGGATATTTTACGAGGGTGTCATCGGCCACCAGGAAAACCGCACCATGGTCAACCTTCTCGAGATCAGGATGGAGCGGATGACCCCGCAGATGGTGCAGGAATGCAATTACCTTGCGCTTGTCGATTGTGCCGGGCCAGGCATCAACAATTCACTCTCCCCGAGGACCCACGTGGACATTATCCTTGACCACCACAAGGACGGGATGCACAGCGAGGCTACAGCCGGGTTTGTGGATATCAGGCCGGGTCTTGGAGCGACTGCAAGTATTCTCACCCAGTACCTTCAGGAACTTGACATCCCGGTAGATAAACCCGTTGCGACCGGACTTCTCTATGGTATCAGATCGGACACAAAGGATTTCAAACGGAATATTACCCCGCAGGACATGAGTTATGCAGCCTTCCTTCTCCCCCTTACCGACGCAGACCTGTTAGATAAAATTATGTCCCCGTCACTCTCACAGGAGACCCTGGATGTCCTCGGCTCTGCAATAAGGAACAGGAAAATCAGGAGTGGCTATCTGTTCTCAAATGTCGGGTACGTCCGGAACCGTGATACCCTCCCCCAGGCAGCTGACCTCCTGATCAACCTTGAAGGCGTCAATACCGCTCTCGTGTATGGTATAACCGACGAGGCGATCATCATGTCGGTGAGAAACCGTGACATCCGGCTTCATATCGGTAACGTGCTTGCCGAGGCATTCGGAGATATTGGTGAGGCCGGGGGCCACCCGAATATGGCGGCCGCCACCATCCCGCTCACCTTCTTCTCAAGGGCTGAAAACAAGGACGAGCTCCTTTCCCTTATCATCGATCCGGTCCTCCGGAAATTTACTGATATCGTGGGACTTGAAAACGAGGCTAAAAATGAAATTTAAAGATTGGGAGCCTTTATATGAGGAGATCCTCGCATACTTCTCTTTTGACCGGAAATCTGATGAAGAGTGCGCATTATTCCTCCAGAATCTCCTGATACGGGATGATATTGAACAGCTCAGGGGATGTTGCACTGGAAAGAAGGTAACGGTCTGCGGGAATGGACCGAACCTCAGCCGGGAGCTGGACCGGATTGACGGTACCGTGTTTGCTGCGGATGCTGCAGCCCTCGTATTGCTGGACCATAGTATCAGGCCTGATGTAATTTTTTCAGACCTTGATGGGGCGGATGAACGTTACCAGGACATGAACTGGAAAGGGACGATCATTGTTATCCATGCCCATGGTGACAACCGGCACCTGGTACAGTACTGGGTGCCCCGGTTCATCGGACCGGTCGTCGGGACGACCCAGAGTACGCCCATCCAGAATGTGTACAATTTTGGCGGATTTTCTGACGGCGACAGGGCCGTATTCGCAGCTGATGAACTCAGAGCATCCCATGTTACGCTCATAGGATTTGACTGTGATGACCCTTCGGTCGACCCAATCAAACGCGGTAAGCTGATCTGGGCACGGAAATTACTGGCACTGCTCGGATATGCCTGCTGAAGCATGGATAATTGACGGGTACGTAGACGAACCCGCGTGTCTCGGCGTCCCACCTTATATCTCCCCCTACATCAGGACTGTTGCCGGTGTCCTGAAAGAGCAGGAATACCAGGTCAGTTTTTGCACAATTGACCAGGTAAGGGTTGAACCGAGCCTCTTCCCCTCAATTTCAAAAGCCGGCGTCATGGTAATGATCGCGGGTGTTACCGTCCCGGGTAAATATCTTGGCGGCACCCCGGCCACCCTTACGGAAATACAGCAAATCGGGCTGCAGATACGGGGACCGGAGAAATATATCGGGGGACCGATTGGGTTCGGGTATTCACCCGGTGGAGGTGAAAAGGCAATAAAACAGGCGATATCAGGGTTTGATCACCTTCTTACGGGGTCATCCGCCGAGGCACTCCATTCACACCTCAACGGGGGCAGACCTGAAGGTAGTGTAAATTATACTCTCTCCGACAGGTGGAGCATTCTCGGGAGCGATATCATTAAAAAACATCCTTCCTTCCCCCATATTATGTGCGAACTCGAGACAGCGAGGGGTTGTGCACACGAGGAGACGGGAGGTTGTTCATTCTGCACTGAGCCGTTCTATGGCCCGCCTGTATACCGTCCGGCGCAGGGGGTCATCGATGAAGTTGGATCCCTGTATAAAGCCGGAGCAAGGCATTTTCGGTTAGGCCGGCAACCTGATCTTCTTACCTACCAGTCTGGCAGGGGTGAATTTCCAGCCCCTGACCCCGGTGCACTCCGGACACTTTTTTCCGGGATACGGGGGATGGCCCCGGAACTCAAAACCCTGCATATTGACAATATCAACCCGGGAACCATCGCACGTCACCCGGAGGAGAGCCTGGAGGCGCTCTCGGTAATCACAAGGTACCATACTCCCGGTGATGTCGCAGCATTCGGGATGGAAACTGCCGACCCTGAAGTAGTCAGGATAAACAACCTGAAAGCCAGTCCGGAGGAGGTAATGGAAGCAATCCGTATCGTTAATGCAGTCGGTGCAAAGAGGAAGGCAGGTATCCCTGAACTTCTCCCAGGCCTCAATTTCATCAGCGGCCTTCCCGGAGAGACGAAGACTACCTTTGAATGTAACCAGCAATTCCTCCGCGGGGTATTGCAGAGCAGGTGCCTTGTTAGGCGGGTGAACGTTCGGCAACTGATGCCATTCCCTGGTACCCGGGCATATGAACACAACACGATTGGTCTCTACGATTCGAAATTCAGGGCTTTTAAAGAATTTGTCAGGACAACGTTCGACCGCCCCATGCTCGAACGTGTTTTCCCGATCGGCACCGTGTTCCGGGACGTCCTGATTGAAATACAGGGCCCGGTATCCTTCGGGCGGCAGATGGGGTCATACCCGATCCTCATAGGAATCCCCTCCATTTTAACCCCCGGCACGGTGATAGATGCAGCGGTTGTTGATTTTGGCATGAGATCCCTGACTGCATTGCCGGTGCCGGTGGACATCAACCACCTGCCAGTTTCTGCACTGAAGTGGCTGCCGGGATTAGGTAAGAAAAAGGCGGCGATGGTTGCAGCGAAACGCCCCTTTGATTCATCTGATTCATTCAGAACAATCGCAGGAGTGACTGCACTCGACCACCTGATGGTATTTGAATAGCTCATGAAGCGATAGCTGGCGGAAGTGTCGGGTATAAAGATCCTTTGTTTCCGGAAAAATGAACCGTTACATCTCTTTCAACTCGATCACCTTCATGATATCCTCCCTGGTGACGATCCCGATTAGTTCCCTGTTTTCGATAACAGGGATATGACCAATGTTTTGTACCGACATGATACGGAGTGCATCTTCGACCGGCGCCCCGGGAGGGAGGGAGAACGGGTCCCTCGACATGACATCCCGCACCTGCATGGCCTCACGGTCAAGCGGACGCATCTTATGTACATCTACTACCGTGATCATGCCGACAAGCACCCCACGGTCCACGACCGGGAACCCGAGATGTTTGCTCCCGTACATCAGTTCAATGACTTCCCGTACAGGCATATTCAACGGGACACTCATGACGGGTTTTGACATCATGTCCCCAACGGTAACATCCTGGAGGAGGAATTTATAGCGCATTGCATTGGACTCCTGGCTTGCACCGAGATAAATAAACACCGCGATAATGACCAGGATTGGGCTGAAGGTGATGACGGCAAAAATACCAAACACCACGGCAAATCCCTTTCCTATGTTCGCAGCAATCCGGGTCGCTTCCGGGAGAGGTTTCGACTTTGCAAGCCAAGCACGAAGGACCCTGCCCCCGTCCATCGGAAACGCCGGGAGCAGGTTGAATACGAAGAGGATAAAGTTAAGCAGGCCCAGATAACCGAAGAAGAAGACCAGAGTCCCCGCAATAACCCGGTCCGCTATGGCAACATCCGCGGCATACGCGATCCCGGAACATAGGACTGCAATAACGAGGCTCATAAGAGGTCCTGCCAGTGCAACCGGGAGCTCTACTCCCGGGTCAGGTGTACCTTCCTCTATTGAGGAGATGCCCCCGAAGATGAGGAGGGTAATGTTGTTTATCTTAAGCCCGTATTTTCTGGCGAGTAACGAGTGGGCCATTTCATGGAACAGTACCCCGACAAAAAGACCGATTGATATCAGGGCACCCAGGAGATATGAATACAACCCGAGAGAGAAAAACGAGGTATCGACTGCAAACGGATGAAACCAGCCAAATGCCAGATTGTAGGAGTTTGTAATGAGTCCGACAGTAATAGCAATCTGGGTCCCGATGATCCAGGCGAAGAGTGGGATCACGATCAGGAAAGTCCAGTGGATATAGATGGGAACCCCGAACAGCGAACCGATTTTGTATGAACCGTTCATTAAAAGAGTATCTTTTTAACTGTTCTCGTATATATTCATGGATTGATCAGGATGAGAAAACAGATTACTGAAATGTTCGGACTGAATGTCTACACCGAAAAGAGTATTTTTGTCGGTGAAGTGGAAGATATCGTCATCGATGTTGACGGGAAAAAAATTGAGTCTGTTGTTGTGGGAAAATTAAACCCGGAACTCGTCGATATTAAGAATTACAAGGGACTTAAAGTGCCGTTCCGTATCATTGGAAGTATCGGCGATATTGTTATCATCCGCCATCTTCCGGGTGCATTCAAAGCAGAAGAGATGTGAATTGTTGTAAGTAATTCTAAAAAATATCCCGGATAACGGTATTTTCATTCCGGGTAGATCATCCGGACTAACTACCATGAAACAACGGGAACTGTTCAGCAATCTCATCACAGTCCCACCCATTTTTGTAAGGATTGATGGAAGGGCTTTTCACCGGCTCGCTGTGCATCTGTCATTCGAGAAACCTTTTGATGAAATGTTCCATCGCGCAATGGTTCATGTCTCGGAGTCCCTGGTTTCTCACTCCGGTCTTAACCCTGATTTCGCCTATACATTTTCAGACGAGATAAGCATGTACTTCAGCTCGGTGCCTTTCCGTGGAAGGGTAGAGAAGATCGATTCCATTGCATCATCCTATGCTGCCAGCGCCATTTCCCTGGACCTTCATCCCGAAAGCCCGGTTGCATTTGACGCACGGATTGTCCAGATAACCCATGAGCTTGCGGCAGAGTACCTGAAAAACCGGCAACATGAGGCATGGCGGAACCACATCAACGCATATTGCCAGGCCGCGCTGACGGACGAGGGAATGACCCCGGCTGACACCCAGAGGACTCTTGTCGGGATGCCGGCAAAAGCTCTCCACGAGATGATGTTCGCACGGGGTGTGAACCTTGCAACGACCCCGGCATGGCAGCGTCGTGGCGCCATGGTCTATAAGATGTTAAAAAAAGTTCACGGGTTCAATCCCGTTACCAATGAAACGGCAGAAACCCTCAGGAGTTCGGTGACAATCGATGAGGAACTACCGCTTTTTAATACCCCTGAAGGGCAGAAATTCCTTGCTTCACTGATCAGGGAACCCTGATATCCCTATCCGTACCGAAAGGCCTTCAATATCCCAGTCTTTTTCTAGCCCCCATCTCCCTTCCGGCGCGATGGAGCCAGGCCCGGACATCGTCAGCTGTTTAGCCCTGACTTCCTCCATGATCCCTTCTTTCCACTGGGAACTGACAAGTTCACAGATACGGGGGTCATTGATTATCACATATGAAGAGATGAAATCTTCAACATTGAGGTCAAGCTGGCGACGCATCTCCTGGATACGGCGGATTACCTCTCTCGCATTCCCTTCAGCCTCGAGTTCCGGGGTGAGCGCTGTATCGACATATACAGTGGCATCCTGCATCGGTGCAGAAAAAACCGAGCCGGGAAGGCCTTCGACAAAGGTAACATGTTCGCTCCCGATATCAAAATGGTCATCCCCGGAGATGAGGGTATACATCTTACCGGCAAGCGTGGTTTCCCGGACCTTGTTCCCGTCAGCGGCGAGGATTAATTCCTTCACCTTCGGGGCATCCCTGCCAAAACCCGGGCCCAGAGCCTTCATGACCGGTTCGGCATTCCATGAGATCCGGTCATAGGTCCCTTCGACAACCCTGACACACTTTGCATTCGCACGGTCACAACAGAGACCGTTTAACTGCTCTATAGCGGCCTTGATATCCGGTGATGTCGTAGAGATAACACATTCAGACACCGGCCAGCGGAGCTTCCTTTTTCCTGACTGCCGGGCATTTGCCTGTGCTTCATCAAATGACTGCACAATGCCCATCCGGGATTCGATCCCTGTGTCGATAAGGCTTCGATCACCCGTGAACCATGGGAGCATATGGACACTGACAGGGTCAGCCGGGAGCCGGATATTGTTATACATTACCTCAGTGATATGCGGGGTAAATGGTGCAAGGAGGGTGACGAGCTGCCGCATTACATAGTACATCGTCTCGTAGGCAAACTTTTTCACTTCTGATTCTTCTTCGAGCCAGAGCCTTGGCCTGACCAGCTGCACGTACCACCGTGATAGGTCGTCAAGGATGAAAGAGATCAGTCCACGGGTGACCTTGTGGAGCTGGCATTCACCGATCGCCTCGTTCATCTGTTGTGCAAGGCTGTTGACACGGGAAATAATCCAGCGGTCCTCGTCTGGCATCCGGGTGATATGTCCTTTCACATAGGCGTCATCCCAGTGCCCCCCATTGTTAGCGGGCTGCCAGTGATCGAGGATCATGTAGGGTAAAGGGAACCGGTAAACATTCCAGAATATGTTCATCGTCCTGTTTACGGTCTTGATACCGTCCCAGTTGAATTTCAGGTCGTCCCACGGTGCACTTGAGGAAAGGACATACAACCTCAAAACGTCCACACCCTGTGCCGCAACAATTTCTTCAGGAGTGACCACGTTACCGAGACTTTTACTCATTTTACGACCTTCCGCATCAAGTGCAAAACCATGCATGAGGACGCTCTTATACGGTGAACAGTCGAACGCAATCGTGCTCGCGCCAAGTTGCGAGTAGAACCAGCCACGCGTCTGGTCCTGGCCTTCGGCGATGAAATCAGCGGGCCACAGCTGGTCAAACGCTTCTTTGTTGCCCGGGTACCTGAGGGTCGCCCATGACGCAACGGCGGAATCAAACCAGACATCAAAGATATCTTCCACGCGGCGCATCGTCCCGCCACAACTGCACGGCACCGTCACCTTGTCCACATGCGGACGGTGAGGGTCGGGTAAAGGAGTCCCGCTTGCACCCTCGAGCTCCGCTATCGTACCAAAGACCCTGATATGGCCACATTTCGTGCATTCCCATATCGGTATCGGGATACCCCAGTACCGCTGCCGCGAGATACACCAGTCACGGGCCTCCTTAATCCAGTCGTAGAAACGGGCACTTCCCGCCCATTCGGGGTACCATTTTACGATGGCGACTTCCTCGAGCATCCGTTCCTTCATTGCTGATGCCTTTAAGAACCATTGCGACGTGGCACGGAAGATGATCGGGGTCTTGCACCTCCAGCAGTGGCCGTAGCGGTGGGTAACCCTGCCTTTTGCGAGGAGGTAATCCCCTAGTTCCTTAAGGACTACCTCATCTGCGTCCTTGACAAACATGCATTCAAACGCACCGCCCTCCTTGGTAAAGTGCCCGGTAGCATCAACGGGGCAGATGATAGCAAGCCCCTCCTTCTGGCCGAGCAGGTAGTCGTCCCAACCGTGGCCGGGGGCGATATGTACGAACCCGGTGTTCTCTTTGGCAACAAAGTCCGCCACGACAACCCGGTGCATCACCTCTTTCTGGAGGGGGACCTGCTCTGCGAGCGGGGAGTCGTAGGTCATACCGACCAGGTCTTTGCCCTTCTTTTCTTCGAGGATAGTATAGTCCTGGTACTTGCCTTTCTTAAGGACGGGTTCCACCAGTTCCGAGGCAATCCAAAGTATTTCTTCCGTTTCACCCTTCACTGCCTTTACACGGGCGTAGAAGAGACCGGGGTTGACCGCTACAGCGACGTTGGCGGGGAGTGTCCACGGGGTCGTGGTCCATATCACGAGGGATTCCCCGGATTTGCCCGTCAGCGGGAATTTTACGAAGATTGAAGGGTCGGTCTCCTCCCAGTATTCGACTTCCGCATCTGCGATTGCTGTCGCACACCGGGGGCACCAGTTCACCACGCGGAACCCCCGTTCAAGCATCCCACGTTCAGAAGCCCTCTGGATTGTCCACCATGCAGCTTCGATATATTCAGGCTGGATCGTCTGGTACGGGTTATCAAAGTCCAGCCAGATCCCTAATTTTTTAAACTGGCCGCTCATCACGTCCTTATTTACCTCAGCAAAATCGCGACAATGGTCGATAAATTTCTCAATCCCGAATGTTTCGATATCTTTCTTGGAAGAGAAACCAAGTTGCTGCTCTACCCTGACCTCGATCGGGAGCCCATGCATATCATACCCCGCCCTGGCGATCACGTGCCTCCCGCACATCCGGTGGTAGCGGAGCAGGCTGTCTTTTAAGATCTTGTTCCACGCAGTGCCGAGATGGATATGACCGGTGGTATACGGCGGACCATCGACAAAGAAAAACGGCGGGTCGCCTGCGTGGAGCGCCTGAACTTTTAAAAAGGTATCCTCATCATGCCACAACTGCTGGACAGATTCCTCGATCTCGTGGGCATTATAACTGCTGGTTACTTCCTTCAACCTTCATCCCTCAAAAGTCTCCTCAGGTAGCGGTGAAGCGAGGAGAATATTGTCTACTATTCACCCTTCAGCACAAAGTAGTTTTTCAACGCGGGGGGGTACTCCTCATAAAAAGTTCTCATGCAGATACCCGATAGTACGGAAGATATGAAGGAGGTCTTGTATGTTTATAGAGTATAATGGAGTCTAAAATCCGGTGTAATGAGAAAAGAAGATAAAATTCAATAGAGATTTTGCTATGAACAGGAATAATGGCAGAGCCCGCCCGGGCACGTATCAGATCCGTGGGTTCTTTAGGAATGATTTCTGATGCACATATAAGTCTCATGCGAGACCCATTCACCAGGTCAAGAATACCGGGGTTTGTAGTATCGCTGGGAAAATCAGGATTGGTCGATCATGGAGATATACCCTGTTCTTATCGGAGGAAAAACCAGAGAGACGAAAGAAATAGCCGATGTGCGGTTTCCCTATACCGGAGAAGTCTATGCCCGGGTGCACCAGGCTGGTCCTTCCGACCTTGAAGATACCATGAATGCAGCAGTGAAGGGTTTTGAAACGATGAGAAGGCTCTCAGCCTCCGAACGTTCAAAAATCCTCGAACGGCTGGCGGACGAGATCAGGGGGCGGGCTGATTACCTCATTGATGTGATGGTGATGGAAGGTGGAAAAACGAGGAAATTCGCCACTGCAGAGGTCGCCCGTGCTGAAATGACAGTCCGCACCTCTGCCGAGGAGGCACGGAGGATCTATGGCGAAATACTCCCGCTCGACTGGAGCGAAGATACGAAACACCGCACCGGTTACCTGATGAGGTTCCCGGTCGGCCCGGTTCTCGGGATCGTACCGTTTAATTTTCCCTTGAACCTTGCCTGCCACAAACTAGCACCGGCCATTGCAGCGGGCAATTCTATTATCCTTAAACCTGCATCATCTACCCCGGTATCGAGTCTCCTCCTGGGCGAAATGGCACTCTCTGCAGGGGCACCGGCTGAAGCGGTCAGTGTCGTACCCTGCCCGGGTGAACGGGCAGAGATCATGGTACGCGACCCGAGAGTCGCATATCTTTCATTTACCGGAAGTTGTGCCGTCGGCTGGCACTTAAAAGAGGTCGCAGGCCGCAAACGGGTCGGGCTCGAGCTGGGAGGAAATGCAGCGGTAATCGTCCACGAGGACGCAAACCTGGACCTTGCTGCGTCAAGGATCGCGACCGGTGGATTTCTTAATGCCGGCCAGATCTGCATATCAGTCCAACGGGTCCTCATCCAACGCACCGTGTATAAAGAGACCGTTGCGAAAATAATTGCCTCCGCCAGCTTGCTGAAGGTTGGAGACCCACGGGACCCGGCAACCGATATAGGCCCGATGATTGACAAGGTAAAAGCCGGAGATGCCCTTCAGAAAGTACAGGAGGCGATTAGTAACGGTGCAGGGGTTATCCTCGGTGGAACGTACGAAGGGAGGCTCTTTGCACCCACCATACTGGAGCAGACAACCCCTGATATGCGTGTCAACAGGGAGGAAGTGTTTGCCCCGGTGATTTCCGTCACCCCGTATGATGAATTCGATGAAGCGTTACGGATTGCAAATGAAAGTGATTTCGGACTTCAGGTGGGAATATTCACCCAGAACATCAACCGGGTGATGCGGGCATTCGAAGAGATGAATGTCGGCGGCGTGATCATCAATGATATCCCGTCGTTCCGCGTGGACCATATGCCATATGGCGGGGTCAGAGGGTCCGGGACCGGGCGTGAAGGCCCAAGGTATGCAATAGGGGAAATGACGGAACCGCGACTGCTGGTGATCAACAGGGATGGTGGCATTGGCTAGGATAAAACAGGTCGCGGTGATAGGCGCAGGAGAGTGCTCGAATGAGGAGTACAAGGCAGCTGAACTGATTGGTGGACTCCTCGCCAAACAACATGTAATCCTCCTGTCTGGCGGTCTTGGCGGGGTTATGGAAGCTGCCGCAAAAGGAGCATACGCACAGGGAGGTACGACCGTAGGGATTATTCCCGGAATAGCGGGGGAGAACGTCTATTCCGGAATTGTAATCAGGACCGGAATTGGTCATGCAAGGAATATCCTCCTGATCCAGTCTGCAGATGCCGTAATCGCGATCGGAGGTTCCTACGGCACTCTTTCCGAGATTGCCGCTGCATTTAAGATGGGGAAGCCTGTATTCGGGTACCATACATGGGATATACCGGGGGTAATCGCCTGCGATACCCCGGATGACGCCGTTATCAGGGCAACTGGCGACGTTGACCAGTCTCCGATGTATCATATCCACCGAGACGGTCAAGAGTCCCGGTGAATTCCGGGGAGGAGACAGTCTCAAAGAGAGCGGCAACGCGTGGGTCTGAAAGGTGTTCCTTCCGCGTAATTATCTCGTACCGTTCGTTACCAACCGGCACAAATTTCAACCCGAGGGTTTTTGCTGCACTATATACGCACATCCCTGCATCAGCCTCCCCAGTTTTTACTGCAAGCCCGACAGCGATATGCGTGGTGACTTCCCGGTCATACCCCGGTATCGAAGCAGGATCAATTCCTCGTTTATTAAGCTCGTAATCAAGCAGGATGCGAGTACCCGACCCTTTCTGACGGTTGATAAATTGTCGTCCTTTCAGGTCATCAATCCCTATTCCATCCTTTGAAACGATACCCTGCTCCCTGCCAGCCACAGTCAGGATTACAAGGTCCTCTCCCGGGAGATATTTTTCGAGGTACCAGGTGTTGTAGTCGCCGGAATCACAGAGCAGGTGCATAGGGGCTGCATGGCAGTCACCTTTCATGAGTGCCATCAGGCCTCCCATGCTGCCTGCATGCGTGGAATGGACTTCTATCCCCCGTCTCTGCAGCATATCGGCTAGATAATCTATGGACGGGTCATGGCTTCCGGTAATAAGAAGTGCCGAATCAGCCTGTGCCCTCGTCACCATCAGGGTGACCGGGGCTTCTGACCCGGCCTCGTACCCCTCCAGGTTCCTCGGAACTATCAGGTAAGCATTCGCTCGTACCGCACTCATCTGTACCCCGGCTCCCCGTGACTGGGGGGTGGCCACGTACTGCCCTCCGATTTTCCCGACCGATAGCAACACGAACTCATCGGTCCCCACCTCTGAATGAAGGCTCGCGGTCAACCGGGCATTCAGCGTCTCTTTTGCCGGGGCCGTAATTCCATAATTAGCAAGCAGGGGTATAATTATCTCGCGGATGACCGTGAGGGCTGACAGGGGGTACCCAGGCATACCAATGACCGGGGTACCTTCCACTTTTCCGATGATCACGGGTTTACCGGGTTTTATTGCTACACCGTGAGCGAGGAGTACCCCCATCTCCCGGATAATCTCTGCGGTAAAATCATGTGTCCCGGCTGATGAACCGGCGGATACAATAACCAGGTCATTTTCTTCTACCCCGCGTTCGATCACCTGACGTATCCTGTCAGGTTCATCGGTTGTAATCGGATAGCGGGTACAGGTTATCCCCAGGGTCTCTAACCAGGCAGCGGCCATCACCGTGTTGCTCTCGACAACCTGTCCGGGTGCCGGATAAGCTCCATGGAAAACCAGCTCACTTCCCGTCGGTATGAGCCCGACACGCAGGGATACAACATCAATAGTTGTTATACCGTATGCTGCAAGCGCCCCTATTTCATGGGGCCTGATATGGTGCATTGACGGAAGTACCATTTCAGATTCTGCGATGTCTTCTCCAGCGGGACGGACATGCTGCCATGGAGCCGCAGCCTTCCGGATGGTAAACCGGTCACCATCGATCGAAACATCCTCGATCATTATTACGGCATCGTATGGTGCCTGGACAACATTCCCGGTGTTTACCCGCCTGACACCACCAAGGACAAGGGGGTGCTGTTCACTGGCTGTGTGGGTATCGATGCTACGAACGGCGATCCCGTCCATCGCTGAAAGATGCACTTCGGGAACAGAATATTTCGCAAATATCGGTTTTGCAGTTATCCGGCCGGTTGCTTCCTCGAGTGGAATACTTGTAGAACTAATCGTATGAGGAAATGAAGTCCGTATCAGCGAACGTACTTCCTCGAGTGTAATAAGTTTCAGGTACCGTGTTACCATTGGATTACCTCCACAGGGTCGCCTTCTTCGATCCCCTCGCTGCCGGCAGGGACCTTTACCAGTCCATTGCTCCTGATAAGCGTATTAAGAAGGCCGGACTTTCCAAACAGGGGAATGACCCCCTTGTCTGTCACCTGGACCCGGACATATTCCTCGCGTCCTTTCATGGACGGAATATTTTCAAGGGCTGTGGATTTCATAGTAGCAGGACCAGCTGACTGGTCACCGGTCATCTGGTTCAGGAGGTGCCGGACTACAACATTAAGGACGATATAGGCCGAAGCTGGATGCCCCGGCAGGCCGATTAGGGGGACACCCGCCGCCAGTCCGATAATAGTAGGTTTTCCGGGAGCAATTGCGATTCCGTGAACTAAAACTTCCCCACGTCCCTGAATCACGGATGCGGTCATATCCCGTTCATCTTTTGAACTTCCGCCAGATATCAGGACTGCGTCACAGCCGGCCAGTGCGGAATCAAGTGCTGCCTGGAATACGCCCCGTTCATCCTGGACAATACCGAAAAGTTCGGGTTCGCACCCGAGCTCTTTCACGTATGAACCGCAGAGATAACTGTTGACATCCCGGACCCTGCTTCCGGTGGGGGTTTCGGCCACCGGGACGAGCTCGTTTCCGGTAGATATGATGCCAATCCTCGGGATCCGGAAAACCGGTACCCTGTGACACCCGACAGCTGCGAGGACCCCGATATCCCTGGAACTGAGACGACTCCCGGATTTCATTACAATTTCAGCGGCATGGAAATCCTCCCCGCACAGGATAATATTCTCCCCGTTCGCAAGTGGCCGCTTTACGAGAACCATATCACCGATCAGTTCGCAATATTCGATCATTGCGACTGCATCGAACCCCATGGGCAGTTCACCACCGGTAGGGACATAGACACATGTGCCATGGGTGTCAGGATACAGGGCAGCCTGCTCACCCATATTCATTCTTCCTGCCCGCCTGAGCATGGCGGGCACTGCCTCCCCTGCCCCGCCTGTATCAGCAGATCTCACTGCATACCCGTCGACGACTGAGCGGTCAAACCCAGGGATATCAATATCTGCCCTGATATCTTCGGAAAGGACACGCCCGGATACGGATTCCAGGGGGAGCAATTCGGTCTGTGGCAGGGGTGCAATGGCTTTTATCGTTGTGATTGCCTCTTCAACGAGGACTGTTTCGAGAAAGACACTCATTTAAAGCAGCCCAGCTGGCAACCCCTGATCTTTACACCGTGCTTGTTGCAATACGCTGCGATCTCATGTTTCGTAATATTGTATTTTTCTGCAATGGAAAAGGCCTGCGGGCAATTAATCTCGCTACCCACACCTTCTTTTTCAAATGCTGAACTGATCTTTTCTTCTTCCATAACGAACAATGGTATATGTACAATTACATAGGGTTTACTGTTATTGTTAACAGGATCCGTACTAATCACGTACGCTGAAGGAGGTATACCAATCCTTGAAGATAACACTGGTCAGCTCACGAACGGACCCTGCCGGGTGTAATATCCACAGGCATATACACGAACTCCTTGAAAGCGGGTGCAAGGAGGATTCTTTGGGTCCCGGATTACAGCAACCTGTGTACTCCCATATCGAGGTGGAAGGCCGCCTGATTTTCGAGGACGAAATCGATCGTGATCTCGATACAGACCTGGTAATTTTCCTTTCGCGCCATGCTTCAGTCCATCCTGTCCCAGTTCTCACGGTGCACGTGACGGGAAACCTGGGAAATGCGGAACTGGGAGGAAAACCAGGGTCCCTTGCCCCGGCTGCCCCTGCCTGGATGCAGGCAGTGCTCAGGAACCTGAAAGAACGTGCACCTCAAGGCTACGGTGCCTTTTACGAAGTGACGCATCACGGACCCACCGAACTTTATCACCCGTCATTTTTTGTTGAAATCGGGAGCACGGAACAGGAATGGCGTGATGAAACGGCAGGCCAGGCCGTTGCGGAGAGCGTACTTCTCGCAGACCCTGGGCAGGCAATCCCGCTCATTGGGTTTGGCGGGACGCATTATGCACGGCGACAGACTGAAATTGCCCTTTCGACACAGGGGGCGTTTGGTCATATTGCGCATACCAGGGAACTGGAAGGGATAACGAAGGAAATGATCAGCCAGATGATGGACAAAAGTCATGCCAAGGCGGCCTTTGTAGACAGGAAAGCCATTGATGGAAATAACCTGTCCCGGATTGAGGGGATATTACAGGAGCTTGAAATCCTCATGCTTGCCGAGCACCACCTTACTGGTATCGGTGAACTCGTATGGGAGGATTATCTCCGGATCAGAACACTGGCGGCATCACGGGAACCTGAAGCGGAAGTCCATGTCAATTTGTTGAAATCAATCGTAAAACCTGTTATTATCAGGATCAGTCCTGAATTACTCTCCAATGCCCTAGCTATTGGTGGACGACAATTCCTGGATCGACTCCGGGAATTGCCGATAGCATATCTCTCGACAAAAAACTCGCCAGTTCTCCCTGTATTCATTACGGGACAGGACCAGAAGGAAACAAAACTACATGATTTAATAACCTTATGCGTATCAATCATTATTATTAACGAAGCGACTGAAATTGAGGGCGATCACCTGATTATCCTTAAAAAGAAATTGGACCCCGGGAAGGCGCGCGAACTCGGTGTTCCAATGGGTCCTTTGTTTGGCCTGCTTATGAAGGGGGAGGCAGTGCATATCGGGAACAGGGTAATCACTCCCGATATGGTCCAGGTCTTAGGCAGGAAGGATATCCACATCCCGGGGTTGGAGAGGTATACATGAGGTCTATCGTAGAAGAGGCACTGACTAAAGTGAGGGATGACACACTTGATGTCTCAAAGAACGATTCAGAACTTGACCAGATTCTGGAAGGGTTAAGGACAGAGATAGCGGTCATTGGTTGTGGGGGTGGCGGATCAAATACAATCAGCCGCATGATGGACGAGGGGATCCACGGTGCCCGCCTGTATGCAATAAATACCGATGCACAGCACCTTTCGAGGACAAAAGCGGATCACCGGATCCTGATAGGGCGACAACGGACACGAGGTCTCGGGGCTGGCTCAATCCCACAGATTGGAGAGGAAGCAGCGCTTGAAACAGAACAGGAAATAAAGAGTGCCGTTGCAGGTTGCGACATGGTATTTCTCACGGTCGGTCTTGGCGGAGGGACCGGAACCGGTTGTGCGCCAATTGTTGCAAAAGCTGCACGTGAAGAAGGTGCCCTCACAATCGCGGTTGTGACGCTTCCCTTCACCGCAGAAGGTGCAATCCGGATGGAAAATGCCGAGGCCGGACTTGAACGGCTCCGTGATGTGGCGGACACGGTTATTGTCGTACCAAACGACAGGCTGCTTGAGGTAGTACCAAAGCTCCCGCTTTATGCCGCTTTTAAGGTCGCGGATGAAGTTCTGATGAGGGCGGTCAAAGGTATCACCGAACTGATCACGATGCCGGGGCTCGTAAACCTTGATTTTGCTGATGTGCGCACGGTCATGGAGCGCGGGGGTGTAGCCATGATCGGAATGGGTGAGAGTGACAGTGAAGATAAGGCAGCAGATTCGGTTAAAAAGGCAATAAGGTCACCATTGCTTGACGTTGATATCTCCGGAGCGAACGCCGCGCTTGTCAATGTAATCGGTGGTCCTGACATGACAATGGCTGAGGCTGAGGGTGCAGTGCAGGAAGTTTACAACCGTATTGACCCGAATGCAAGGATAATCTGGGGCGCACAGGTTGATCCGGATATGCAGAACAAGATGCGCACCCTCCTTGTCGTGACGGGAGTACGGTCACCACAAATATATGGAAGGAATGAAAAAAATAACCCAAAAGTTCAGAAGCAATTTGAGATAGACTTCCTGAAGTGATTAATTATGGAATTACCAAAACCCAATATGAAAATAGATTTCCACGAGGAACTACTACGTAAGTACCTCCGTGTCCTGAAACTCGCCCGCACGCCAACCCGGGAAGAGTTCCAGAAGATCGCGCTCGTCGTTATTGCTGGTGTCGCGCTCATAGGTCTTATCGGATTCATCATTTACGAACTATTCCTCTTAGTCCCCCGCTGATGAATATGCCTGAACAGACCAACCGTATTTTTGCCATTAAGACTACCTCGAAGCAGGAAAGGACGGTTGCTGACAATATCAAGAAGGTAATCGATAACGGCGACTCCGATGTGAAGGTGCTCGCAATTATCGTACCTGATGAGCTCAAGGGCTATGTACTCGTTGAGACTCCCGAACAGATGAACCGGATTGAACAACTGGTCGAGAAGGTCCCACACGCGCGCGTCGTTGTCCATGGAGAGACCACGCTCGCCGAGGTTGCACACTTCCTGGTACCGAAACCAGTCGTCAGTGGTATATCCGAAGGGACAATCGTAGAGATGATCGCAGGACCGTTCAAAGGCGAAAAAGCCGTCGTAAAAAGGATTGACTCAGGTAAAGAGGAGATTACCGTTGAGCTCTACGAGAGTGTGCTACCCATCCCGATCACCGTCAGGGGCGATAATGTCCGCGTGATCGATAAAGGCGAAGACCGCTGACCAGCCACCCTATTTTTCCCGCTCTTCCCACATGTTTAAGTCTGTGAAGGGTAACCTTACTTGACCCAGGTTCGTACCCTTACGGGACGGCATGGTGATACTACTATGGCAGAAGTGGTCGAGGTATTGGTACCCGGCGGCAAGGCAACTGCAGGTCCACCGATTGGACCGGCACTGGGACCCCTCGGTATAAATGTGAAGGCAGTAGTCGACGAGATCAACAAGAAGACAGCTTCATTCAACGGAATGCAGGTGCCGGTAACGATCCAGGTCGATGAAAAGAAGAACTTCACGGTCACGGTGGGTATTCCACCGACGACGGCACTCATCAAGAAAGAGGCCAATATCGAGAAGGGTTCTGCCGAACCCAACACAATCGTGGTTGGGAATTTGTCGCTCGAGGCCGCTGTCAGAATCGCCAAGATGAAGCATGACGACATGCTCTCCTATGACATCAAGAATGCAGTCAAGGAAGTTGTCGGTACATGCGTCAGCATGGGAGTCAACGTGGATGGCAAGAAACCGAAAGAGGTTTTTGCAGCGATTGATTCCGGCGCCTATGACAAGGTTCTCGCTGAATAGATTTGCGAAACCATAGGAGATCGTGGCGGAATACTAATTCGTACACGGTCGTGGACTATGGAGGAATCAGATGGTAGAAAGGGCCAAAATTATTGAGGCCGTGAAAGCGGCAAAAGAGAAAGCGCCTGAACGTAAGTTCTCTGAGAGTGTAGATATTACCATCAATCTCAAGAATATCGATATGGCGCAGCCGAAAAATCGTATTGATGAGACAATCCTTCTCCCCCACGGCATCGGCAAACCGGTCGGCATCGTGGTACTTGGGAAGGGTGACATCACCACGCAGGCAAAAGAAGCAGGCGTGGACCTGATTATCGGCCCTGAAGAGATTGAACGGCTTGGTGGAGAGCCACGGGAGGCACGGAAAATCGCCGGACAGTACCGGTTTTTCCTTGCTGAAACCGCAGTCATGCCACTGGTCGGTCGTTTCTTAGGTCCACGGTTAGGTCCGCGGGGACGGATGCCGACACCGATTACCATGGGAATGGACATCAAGCCCATCGTTGAGCGGCTCCGGAATTCCGTGAAGATCAGGACCAAGGACAAGAAAGTCCTCTCCGTCAAGGTCGGTACGACCCAGATGTCAGAGGAACAGGTCGCCGAGAATATCGACGCAGTCATGAAAAGAGTCGAGGCGGTTCTTGACCAGGGAACGATGAACGTCAGATCGGTATACGTGAAGACAACCATGGGCCCGGCAGTGAGGCTGGTTTAAATGGCATTGTACACGCACCACCTCCCGGCATGGAAGAAGAAGGAAGTCGAGGAGATCAAGAAGCACTCAGGGGAATTTTCCCTGGTAGGGCTTGTGGATATGTATGGAATCCCTGCAACGCAGGTCCAGCAGATCCGCAGGAACCTCCGTGGTACCGCGACGATCAAGATGACCAGGAATACACTTATCAAGCACGCGTTTGAGGAAATCGGCGGCGAAAAGTCCGCGGTTTCTAAGTATATCTCCGGTCACTCTGCATTGATCTTCACAAACGAGAACCCGTTCAAGCTCTTCAAGACGCTCGAGAAGACCAAAACCAAGATGGCGGCAAAACCAGGTGAGATCGCACCCGAGGACATTATCGTTGAGAAAGGTCCGACGAGCTTCAAACCAGGCCCCATCGTGGGTGACCTCCAGCAGGCAGGTATTCCCGCAGCGATCGAGGCCGGTAAGGTCAAGATCCGCGAGACGAAGACCATCGTTAAGAAAGGCCAGGCTGTAACCAGGAAACAGGCAGAGGTCCTTGCAAAACTCGATATCAAGCCGATGGACATCGGACTGATCCTCCAGGTGGCATACTTTGAAGGAGACATGTACGAGCCCTCGGTGCTGGCCATTGATGAAGTCAAGATCCTCGCACAGATCGCCCTCGCAGGACGTCAGGCATTCAACCTCTCGTTAAACGCAGGCATCCCGACGAAAGAGACAATCGTGCCGATGATCACAAAGGCAGCCCGTGAAGCACGTGCACTTGGAATCGAGGCGAGCATCTACGAGAAAGACGTCATTGATGCGATTATTGGTAAGGCGTACAGAGAAACCGTTGCCCTCAAAGGTATAACTGAGGGAAAATAAATCTAAAGGTGAATTGAGATGGAATATATCTATGCAGCACTTCTCCTGCACAAGGCTGGAAAGCCGGTAAAGGAAGACAGCGTAAAGGCAGTCCTTACTGCCACAGGTATCGCCGTGGACGAATCCCGTGTAAAGGCACTCGTTGCAGCACTCGATGGTGTTGACATCGATGATGCAATCAGCAAGGCAGCCATTGCACAGGTAGCCGTTGCAGCAGCACCCGCAGCAGCCGGTGCGGCACCCGCAGCAGCAAAGGAAGAGACCAAGGAAGAGAAGAAAGAAGAGGAAGAGAGCGGCATGGCAGGGCTTGGAGCCCTGTTCGGCTAAATCTTTTTTCTGTTAATATTCTGTTCTGTTTATTCGCGATTTTTCTAAAACGAGCTTTTATCCAGATTTTTTATTCCAGCCGCTCAGGCCCTGGATTTTCATACATTATATCTCGGAACCAGGGACATTGGGACCTGGATCATGATGCACTGGAAAATTACCATATCACCGGTGTATAAATAATTCCATCATACATTTTTCAATAATTTCGAACCAGAACCATTCTAAAATTCCGGTTGCAATTGTTGATCATCGCGGTCGCGGAGAAAAATCTGTCATTAGCAGGGAGGAATTACAGATTTTCCCTTTTCTAACGCGACCGTACAACCCGGGCAGAACTCTTTCTTTTTCCCGTCCAGTTCATCGAGTGTATGGGGGTTGAACATAATGCATTCGTGGTTGCTGCAATGTGAAAGCCCGTAAATATGCCCTAATTCATGGGAACCTTCCTTTGCAATGCGTTCAATGAGGTCTTCATCGTTTGTAGGGCGACTATAATATTCATTGCTGAGCCGGACACCCGAAACGACAGACGCCCGGGTTTGTGGCCGGGCAAGACCGAATACGAAGTCAAGTCCCGGTACAAAAATGTCCTGTCCGATCACAAGGAGTACCGGCCCATTGATACCCTGCCGGTGCATGAAGGTCCCAAGGCTGTCGAGCACAATTCCCGCATCAACCTGCCTCCTGTTACCGCTATATCCATTGAGGACTAAAGGACTCCCACAGACTTTTACTGTCGTGCCGGTTATCGCTGCGATACACCTGCCAGCCGGTCCTGCCAGTCCCTCCGGCGCACGATGATCCCAAAAAATATGGACATCCATTCCAATACTATACTGGAATGGACGGGTATAAACGTATTGAGCATTGCATTGGCAGGTACATCGCGGAGCACTACTGCAGCCCGGTCGAGATAGGTGTCGGAAATAATTTTACCGCGGCGGAATGTATCGTATCGGGGGGGATTGGTGTCCGGTGCACGGATATAAATCCACGGGAACCACCTAAAGGGGTCTGTTTCATCTCTGATAACATATTTTCACCCAGGGAAGGACATTATAGCGGAGCCGATCTCCTCTATTCGGTCCGTCCGGCGGAGGAGATGGTACCGCCGATGAAGGATCTCGCACGAAGTCTCAACTGTGACCTCCTCGTGTACCATCTAGGCTTCGAGAGTTATGGTAACGGGGGAGACCTTATCGAATGCGGGGTAATCCTGCACCGCTATCATACGCGGAAAGATCTAAATTCAGAAAAGGGTTGACTGCCGTCCTCCACCCTTTGGTTGTTTCTCAGGTTCTGCAGGAGCGGGAGGTTCAGACATATCCTGCCGGAGGGTATCTGTTGCGAGTGGTTTTACTTCAGGCGGCTCTTCCACCGTCTCCTTTTTTTTCTTCTGTTCGGGAACCTGTTTTTTTTGCGCCTTGATCTTTTCCTTCTTATCCTCCTCCTTCTTTTCGCCTGCGACCTGTTTTGTTATGGCAGTCGCCTTCACGCGGTCATGGATGAGAAATGCCAGCTGGTCTGCGTCCAGGTCAAGTTCCCGTGCAAAAATAAGCGGGTCCTTTTCTGCGAGAATAGAAAGCAGGCTAAGGTACCCGTCCCTGACTGTCTGCTGGGGCATATGCAGGAGCCCGGCAAACTTCCCAAACAGCGCGGTCCTTATCCCTTTCTGGCGCCTTGAGGATGCCATCCTCTGCCACCGGCGGGGTGATGTTATCCTTTCATGGATCCCGTGGCCCCCTGATGCGATATGGGTGCCTAACAGCATGTTTACCGTTGCATAACGCCAGAGCGTGTAATATTGCTGCCGGTAGGTGTACCCGATATATTCGTCGGCCCGCGAGAGATACCGATAGGCCTGGGCTGCTTCTTCCGGACCTTTGAGCGTGCCCAGGTTCGCCTCGATCCACTGCTCGATGACATCGGGTGTATCATCAATCTCATAGGACATCCGGAGCAGGTCATCGCCCGGGCTTCTGCCGAATACCGCGGGGATAAGCTGGAAGATGCTCGCACGCCCGTCTTTTGTGGAGGTATGGATATCTGGTTCGTCAATCCTCTCTTTTCCGATTGCTGCGGCATACAGCATCGTGACTGCTGCTCTCATGTCACCCGCAGAATTTTCAGCGATATCCTTCAGGGCCTGGTCATTGCACTGCACCTTCTCAACGGAACAGATGTATTTTAAGTGAGGGGCAAGGGACCGTGCAGGAAGGGCCTTAAACTGGACTGGATCACACGCAGCACGAAGATCTGCCGCAAGCCCGTACAGGTCATTTGCGATCAGGATGATAGGCTGACGTGCATCCCGGATAATATCAAGGATTGCCTTCGCACCTCCTTTATCCGCGGTGCCCTGCAGATTGTCAGCTTCATCAAGGACAACCAGCCTCCTCAAAGCCCCGGTAAGGCTCCCCGATGTACTGCCTGCACCTGCAACACGTTCTATGACCGCTTTTGTCCGCTGGTCACTTGCATTGAGTTCCATCGCCTCCCAGTGCATATCATTCGCCAGCGCATAGGCCGCAGAGGTCTTGCCGATACCAGGTTTCCCGTAGAGGATGAGCGGTTTTGTGCCGCGTTTCCATCCCCGGGCCCAGTCGAGCATCTGGCGGACAGCAGTACCGTTCCCAACAATATCCGCCAGATGAGCAGGCCGATATTTTTCTGTCCAGTCCATGGAGAAACTTCGACGGTATATCAAATAAATTATGTCTGATGACACCGAAATAACAATACCAGATTTTCTTGTTGATGGTGGTACCGTGGTATTTTATTGCTCCACAGAAAAAATCGCAAATGTCGTCAGGGACTATGAAGGAGTGAAACGGAAACATGCCATCGGCGAGATGGTAAAGGCGATCCGGATCGATACCCCTGACGTAATGGCCTCGTTTGGCGAGGACGCAGCAGTCATCCGAAATGGGAATGAAGCACTTCTCCTCGCAGCAGACGGGATATGGAGCAAGCTGATGGAGGCCGACCCGTACTGGGCCGGTTATTGTTCAGTTCTTGTTAATATCCATGATATCGCTGCGATGGGCGGGAAACCAATTGCCATGGTCGATGTGTTTTCAATATCAGACAATTCTATCAGGAAAAAGGTGATTGATGGGATGCATGATGCATCGGCCCAGTTCGGGGTGCCGATTGTCGGCGGGCACCTCCACCCTGATACGCCATACAGCGTGATCGACGTGGCTATCATAGGAGTCGCAGATGTCGATTCGGTTATCTACTCGCACACTGCACAGGACGGGGACCTTGTTGTGGCCGCTATCGACCTGAGCGGCAGGGTACACCCTTCCTGTTTCCTCAACTGGGACTCGGTGACGATGAAATCAGCTTCGTATGTCCGGGCACAGATCCAGCTCCTTGAGCAGCTCGGGAAGGAGCACCTCCTTACCGCGGGCAAGGATATCAGTAACCCTGGTGTGATCGGTACACTCGGTATGCTCCTTGAAGTAAGCAACAAAGGTGCAACAATCGATCTGGGAAAGATACCACATCCTGAGTTAGAGGAGAACCACATCACCTTCGAGCAGTGGGTGAGGATGTACCCCGGTATGGGCTTCATTCTGACCGTTAACGAAAAAAATGCGGCGGAAGTCTGTTCGCGGTTTTCAGCGGTCGGCATGACAGCGAAGGTTATCGGGACGGTAAACAGCAGCAAGGACCTGATAATTACCTATGAAGACCAGGAATCACTTGTCTTTGATTTTTCTAAAAACGGCATCATGCGGCTCTTTACCGGGCCCGGTGACTGTGTATGAATAAGATTGGTATCGGTATCGGGGAAGATTGGGAAAAAGTTATATCCAGCGTTATTAAATCCGGGATCAGCGATCAGGTTACCCTTTATTGTAAATCTGGTGTCGTCGGTTCTGGAACAGGGACAATCACCCATCATATCTCACCATGTCCGGAACAGGACCTGGTTACCGACCTCATGAAGGGGACAATCAGGGCTGCAATTCGTGGTACACTGCCTGCAAATGCGACCCTTCGTGCACTCAAGCAGGCCGCAGGCGTCGATCACCTCGAACGTATTGCCCTCCTTGAGACTGCAGGCGGGAAGAAATTCCTGCTTGCCCCGGTAGGGGTGGATGAGGGATGGTCGGTTGCGGAGAAAGTGGCCTTTGTACAGAAAGGCAGGGAGATTGCAGGAAAATTCGGCCTTCCTGCACGGGTGGCAATCCTCTCCGGGGGCAGGCTCGGCGATCTGGGCCGGAACCGAAGGGTCGACCGGAGTATGGCGGATGCTGAGCTTGTCGCACGGATCACCGGCGAAACCCATTACGAAATCCTCGTAGAAGACGCAATTTCAGAAGCAGGAGTTATTATCGCCCCTGACGGGATTACAGGAAACCTGATGTTCCGGACACTCACCTTCCTTGGTGCCGGTCACGGTCATGGTGCACCTGTGATAAATATCGATAGAATTTTTGTGGATACCTCGCGCGCATCTCCAGATTACCGCAATGCGATAATGCTTGCAGATTCTCTCTCTAAATCTTAAAGTCGTTTTTTTGTCTCTTATTCAGGTAATAACCTGATATTTGAGCGTTTTAATAGAGATCATCACGATATGCCATGGGATAGATACATTCCCCGCAAAGATGCCCCGGATAGCATAATCTGCAAATAATTGGACAAGATTCACGAAACGTTTAAATATTTGCTAATACATTTTTGTTTGAGGTAATACAATGGCAGATTTACCTATTGCTGCAGTTGTAAGGATTGCAAAGAAAAATGGAGCAGAGAGAGTGGGCAGCGACGCAGCTGCTGCACTTGTTGCTAAGGCAGAGGCATACATTGCACACCTGACCAAAGAGGCAAACAGGCTCGCGCTCCACGCGGGACGGAAGACGATCAAGGAAGAGGATGTAGAGCTGGCTGCAAAGTCAGCATAAATTCCCCCTTTCTCTAATCAGTAAAATATCCGGTTAATCCGGGAATAAATCCGATCAAGGTGGCAACTGTTTTATTTTAAACATCGGGACGTACAGTTATCCCGGGACTTATATTCAGGTTATATCAGAACGTCCCTTTTGTACTTGGCACCTGGTCATCATGGTCACGGTGTGAAAGAGCGTCACCAAGGGCAATTCCAAAAGCCTTGAACACCGCTTCGCATTTATGGTGGTCATTCCGACCCATGAACAGGACATGGGCGGTGATACCGGCACGGGTACACAGGCTGTAAAAGAAATGCTCGAATATGTCGGCATCAATCCCCCCAATACTCTTTCCGGTGAACTTCCCTTCGAAGAGCAGGTAGCCCCGTCCCCCGCAATCGAGCACTACCGTAGCCCGGGACTCATCCATAGGCACAATTGCATGGGAGAACCTTCGTATCCCGCGTCCATCGCCTGTTGATATTCGTATAGCATCTCCGAGAACAATGCCGATATCCTCGATCGTATGATGAGTGTCGACCTCGAGGTCTCCTTTCGCGATTACCGTCAATCCAATTCTTCCATGACGGCCGAGAGCAGTAAGCATATGGTCAAAAAACGGTATTCCCGTATCTACGGAACAGGCCTGTACGCCGTCCGGATCAAAGACAATTTGGACATCTGTCTCGTTCGTGGTCCTCTTCTGTTCAGTCCTCCTCATTGTGCTGCCTCCAGTGCATCGCGGAGCCGGATCCTGCCACTGTAGAGCGATGACCCGAGTACCGCACCATATACACCAATCTGAGCGAGACCATTAATATCCTCTGTGCTCGAGATGCCCCCGGCATAGGTGACAGGAATTCGTACCCGGTCCAGAAGTGTCTGTACTGGGGGAAAATTCACACCTCCCTGGAGCCCTTCCACATCCACATTCGTATACAGGAGGGACCCTGAACCAAGGGCCTCAAAACGTTCTGCCCACTCGAGGTAGTCACCTGCAGTCTCCTGCCACCCTTCTATGGCAATCTCTCCGCCCCGTGCGTCCACACCGGCCATTATCCGTGAACTACCAAACTCGTCCGCGAGGTGGCGGATAATTTCCGGTGTTTTTATTGCCACGGTACCAAGTATTACCCGTTCTACGCCGGCTTCGAGCCAACCGGCTGCATCATCAACGGAACGGATACCCCCGCCAAGCTGGATGGTGACCCCGGTCTCATTGACAAGTTCACGGATGAGGTTTACATTCCTGCCGGCATTGCCAAAGGCGCCGTCGAGGTTGATTACATGCAGGGAATCAGCTCCCTCGGAGAGCCACCTCTTTGCACAGGTACCGGGCTCACCAAAAAACGTGGCGGTCTCCCTTCGGCCCTGGACCAGCTGTGCGCACCGCCCGTCAAGGATGTCAACAGCAGGAAATACTTTCATGCCAGTCAGCGGATCATCCGTTCAATTGACATCACCAGGATGTCACGGGCCCCTGCACGTTTCAGCAGGTTGATCAGGCGGTAGACGCGGTCCTCGCTAACCACCGCATGCACGGCAACAAGGTCTTCGCTGGCTGCAACTTCCATCACGGTCGGCCCTGACAACCCGGGGAGGACACGCTTTACATCCGAAAGACATGCACGCCGGACATTCATCATCAGGTAGCATTGCCCGCGGGCACGGATCACGCTTTCGAGGGCAAGCACGATCTCTTCAATCTTCTCTGATTTCGCTGACCGTGCATCACGGTTTGCAATCACCACTGTGGTCGTCTTCATCACTTCGGAGATGATCCGCAACCGGTTCGACCGGAGCGTGTCCCCAGAACTTGAGAGGTCGATAATTGCATCTGCGATACCGAGATAGGGTGTCGCCTCGCAGGCTCCGCCAACCTGGACAATCTGCACAGGGATGTCATGTTGTGCAAAATAAGACTGGGCAATGACCGGGAATTCCGTCGCGATCTTTGCATCCCTGAGATCGTTGACTGACCTGGCTGGAGAATCTTCCTGCACAGCGAGGACAAGCGTTGCACGGCCGAACTGGAGGTCGAGGAGTTCATCCACGCCGGCACCCCGTTCAGCCACCATATCATGCCCGGTAATCCCCATATCGGCAGCACCTGTAGCGACATATTCAGGGATATCGATCGGCCTGGCGAACAGCACCTCGATGTGGGGGTCAGGAGTCCGTGAAATCAGGCGCCTTTCGCCTGCATCAAGAAGGTGGAGACCGGATTTCTCCATGAGCTCAAGAATCGGGATGGATATCCGGCCTTTATTGGGGATTGCAAGCCGTACGACATAGGGGAGGTCATCTCCGGCAGGTCTCCCTTCAATGGTGGTGGTATTGCACATCTTCGGTGTTTTGATCAGAAGGTCCTGATCTCCCCTTTGATGACTTTATCGGTAACACAGGTGACATTTGCAAGGCCGTCATTCACAATTGCATCAATATCGCGGGTAATAGCTTTCAGTTCGAAGCCAGGCTTTGGCAATACCTGGACGCTCGCAACCAGCGGTTGATCAATCGGCATTCCAATCTGCGACAGAAGACGGATATAAATCTCTTCGATACCATCGACCTTCGCGACGCACTCCCTTGCTAGCTGTGTCGAGAGAATATTGTAGATCTTACCGATATGGTTGATCGGGTTCTTGCCGCTCGTGGCCTCCATGCTCATCGGGCGGTTCGGGGTGATAAGCCCGTTGCAGCGGTTACCACGGCCGACAGACCCATCATCACCCATCTCTGCCGAAGTACCGGTAACAGTGAGGAAGACCGATCCATTGTCAATGTCGTCAGCGGTATTGATATGTACGCTGACCTTCCTGCCGGTGTGCTTTTTCGCAAGATTTTCAAGCCTCGTCTTCAGGATCTCTTTATACTCGATGTATTCCTTCATGCCTGAACAATAGCGGTCAACGATGGCACAGGCAACGGTAAGCGTAATATCGTTATCATCGCGGAGCCCCATAATTTTTATATCCTGCCCGATTGCGGGGAATTCTGGCCTCAGGATAGTATCGATATACTCGCTTGACTCCATTACGATTGTTTCTGTCTCAGAGAACGGCGCATGACCGACACCGAACGAGGTGTCGTTCGCCCGGGGCACTTTGTTGTCGCATGGCCGGAAGACATCCCGGAGGTCAGTCGAACCAGTACCGAGTTTACAGTCGACGATTACGTCCCGTTCAAGGTTTAGGTTGGTAAGGTTCTCCCGTAGGTAATTCCTGGCCGCTTCAACGGCAATCGAATCGGTCGCAATATCTATGCCATTGAAATGTTTCGTGGCTCTTCCATCCAGTAAAATATAGATGGGTTTTGTGACTTTTCCCCCTCCGAAGCGAGGGATAGACTCGCCTGCGACTATCTCTCCCTGGTCGGTATTGTGGTGCAGGATTGCCCCGCATTCTTCAAAATATGCCCGACAAAGGGCACGGCTGATGGATTCAGCAATGCCGTCAGCCATACTGTCAGGGTGACCAATGCATTTTCTCTCGACCAGTTCGATTTCCTGCTGTTCGAGAGGGATTTGACGTAGTCCTTCGATTTTAATATTCCTCTTCATTGAATCCCTCGTGATTCAGATAGCGATCATAATAAAAATGATTGGAATTCATTTAACTATTTCCTTTGAGGTGAAGCATCATCAGGGGCATATAGTTGTACAAATGCACCTTGTATCCCGGAACCGGATTTTTCTCCCGTTTCCAGCGCTATGAAATATACCGGACATTGCTATTCCCACCACATTCACCGGAAAGAGTATATCAGATCGTCCGGATACATTTCCTAGTACAAAATGGCAGCCCACAATTCCCTAGCCCGGATGACAGCGGTTATTTTTCTCCTTTTTGCAGGATTGTTTGTAATGGCTGCGTCAGCCGTTCCGTGGCAGGCTTACGATAATACACACACACTGGGCCCTGATACTGCCCTGGCACCCAATGCACTGGTTTATGTTGAGGGTTATTTTGGCCTGCAGTATTTTCCCAATGGTATCACCAAACCACTCAGTACAGCAAATATTCAGCCCAAACCAACACTAATCCCGTCCAAAAACCTGGTTCTGATCCCGGCATCAACTTCCGGGGCATCAATTTCAATCCCTTCATCAGGGACATCGGTAATCCCCGCAGACACGTATGTATCAGGCATATCAGGAAAGGTTCCGGTACGTCTAAACAAGACAAAAACACAAAAATTTCCGGTCTACCAATCAAAACCGTCTGTGTTGAAACCTGTAACGTTCCTAAAACCCCCTTCAATCGTTCTACCTCTGCCAACATTACTGCCGGTTGCGCCGGAAAAACCTGTCCCATCAACAATTATCGTTAATGACATCACGCACCAGGTCGAGCAGCGAATTTTGTACTATACAAATATTGAGCGGGCAAATGCGGGAAAACCCGCTTTACAATGGGACGATCAACTTGCAGTGATCGGTCGCGACGACTGTGTCGATATGGCCGCGAGAGGTTTTTTTGACCATATAAACCCTGATGGTGAGACACCAGCTGACAGGGCGGTACGGCACGGCTACCACGTGGAAAAGGATTTCGGCACCTATGTCCGCGTAGGGGTCGGTGAAAATATCGCCATGCTCAGCAATTACCCCGGGACACCGGATGAACTGGCAAGGTTCATTGTCGATGCATGGATGAATAGCCCGGGCCACCGTGCCAATATTATTGATTCCAATGATCAGAACTTCACCGTCATCGGTGTTGGTGTAGCGTATGACCAGGCGACTGATACCTGGTATGCTGCACAGGAATTTTTCTAACAGCTGTCCGCAATATCGTAACGGATATCCCTTTTTTCGGTTTTTTATTGAAACATTCATACCGGGAAGTCAATCCCTGAACAATGAAAAGACCTTTCAGAATATACTAATATCTGGATTCATGCAGGGATTCAACAGTGCCGCATATTCAAATAATTTTTAGAGAGCGCGGCCCTGTTAACATATGAAATAATTCGAAAGAAAATTAACTTCCCGGTAACAGGTGTACCGGAAAAAGGTTAGTGATTATACCCTGTCAATAAATTCTTTAACTTTCGCATAAAAATAGGGTTCAAGTTCTTTCATAACTTCGAGTTTTCCCCTGAATGCCAGGAGGATCCGCTCATCCCCATCCATATTCGCAAAATGCAGCCTCTCCTTCCTCTCAACGATTTCAACATCAAATTTCCTGTTGACATCGGAAATTACACTCTGTGGTGTTCCGGGAGGTATGACAAGATCAAAAAGTTCTCCGATTTCCGACCCTTTATCCCCTTCATTTTTTCTTTCAGCCCCTTTAACGGGTGCAACCGATGGATCATCCTGCGCCATTCGTCCCTCACTCCAGAACCTGTTTATTTTCCTGCCTTAATACGTCTGCTCATAATACATGGTCCACCACGGACTCCGCCAATCGGTTGTTTCGGTTTACCAAGTGAGTTCATGCACCGTCCCATGAGAGCTGCACCCCGTGCGAGGCCATCATCCACAAATACAAGATGGTCGTTCGGGTCATCGAACAGCTTTCTCTCGGTAATTCCTTCGAGGATGTACTCTGGTTTCCTGCCTGATATCGCAGCCCGCCCGGTAAATCCAATCGAACTATTCGGGAAGACAAGGTGTTCATCAATGGCAACATCAATCAGGCGGAGGGCCATCTTCGCACATACCTGGTCGATGACCACGTTCAGGAACCCGAGGTTATAATTCTCGTGTATTTCAGCCCCGATCTTTTTCAGCTCATCTAAACCGCTCGCTTCCTCACCGGCATCGCACCCAATCATTGCAACTCCCGACGCCTTGGCGATATCAGCGTATACCGGTACACGTCCAAACCTTCTTCGTTCAGGTGGTACAATCCGGATATCAATTATTTTATGGCTGCGCTCCACGAATTCCTCAACTTCATTCCGTTTCGATCGGAGGGAAAAACCTCCCAGGATGCTCTGGTCTCCGAATACGTCGAGCGCTGTGCCAGTACGTCCGTCTACAAGCCCGGTCCCACGGATAATGGCATCCGGGACTGCACCTGCAAGACCGCAGAAGTTCCCGATTGTTTTTGCAAACGGATTCGGGTCATCAGGTGCAACATCACTGGTAATCCGGCCGTCAAGCGTGGTGCCAAAGTCAATCGAGATGCAGGGGTTTCGAAAATCAACAGGAGTCCATTTGGCGCCCTCCTTGATACCGGCCATGGCAAGTTCTCCCTCCATTTCATTCGCCACCATCTCAACACCGGTACTACCAACCGGGGGAACCACCCCTGCAACAGCCCCGACAAAGACTACTTTATCGGCAAAGCTGTAAGGCTGTAGTTTTTCTGACTGGTTCGCCTTTGACATGGGTGGCGTCATCTTCCTGGGCGGGACACCGGCTGAAAGACATCCGTTTGCAAGTGCGATTACAAATACACCGACCTGGTCCGGGGAATCCATTGCGGCGACAACCCCGGTACTCCTGACAACAAAATCCAGGTCATTTTGAATATCAAGGTGCACTTCCCGGTGACTCTGGAGAAGAGTTTCCCGGACAAGTTCGGTAACAGATTCCCTGGTGAGCTGTGTCCCGTCAAGGGTCTCACCGAATATTTCTTCTCCCGGTTTCGGTTTCCGTACATCCCTGCTCATCTTCACGGTTTTGTTTATTACATACGACATACCGGTATCCAGGTTTACACCAGTAAGAATGCATTTTGTCGTTGTGTTCCCCATCTCCACCGAGGCAACGATGAAATAGGGTTTTTGCTTAAATTCCGGCACCTGCATGCCGGCACCGTGTGCGATCACGGGAGGCGGCGGACTCTCGACAATATGAGGCTTTTGCCTGAAAAGTGATCCGAGAAAATGAGCACACATAGGAAGGGTTATTTTTGAATGTATGAGCATATAGCTTTCGATTTTTGCATATCGATAAACCGGCAGGTAATGTTCCCTGATGTTTCTTCCCTGTTGTATCTCAACGGTCCCGCTATTGATTCCATGAACAGGAAAAAAGAGTCGCAACTTAGGTAACAACCGACCCAGTCATAAAGATTTTTTGAGGAAAAGAAAAATAGTATTCAGGGTCGTCCTGGCCCTTTACATACGAGCTGGAATCAGCCGGCTGTCCCGGTGATATACTTCCAATGATCATGTATGGTATAGAGCAATGCACCCAACCCAAGGCAGACCGTAACGATGAGGAGAATGATGCCCGCAACCGGGACACGGAAGAGTATACTTAGTACTACAAATCCCATTACAAATGCATGCCAGTCCTGAATGTCTACCTTTAACCAGCGGAATAGCAACCTGCCAACAGCAGACGAAACAAACAGAACTGAAAAAATGACTCCAATAACTACGAGGAGCCCGGAGACAATCGCTATCGGAAGACCAACGACTGTTATTGCAAGGATAACAAGCGCGATCCCAGCAACTACCAGACCAACAAATCCCACAACCAGTTTTACCACCGGTGATTTCGTGACCTCCTCCTCCACGATACGGTACCGTACCGGTGCAACCTTCAGGAGAACGAGCCCGAGTATCAGCCAGCCAATTGAAAACAGGATACCAAGAACCGTGAAAATTTCAGCAAAACTCTGCTGCCCGGTCTGAACATAGCTGCTTTTCCCACCCACGGTACCGGAATCATAAAAATTCCGTGACTGCACAGAGAGGTTTCCCATTATGTGGCCGGAGTTGGTGATAGTGCCACCCGAGATCTCTGCATCCCTTCCAATCGTGGATCGCGGATTTATCGTTACCTTTCCACCAGTTATGACAGCATTTGTCCCCACGTCACCGTTAACATCAACAGTACCCCCGGCAGCCACCAGTTTGCCACCGATGGTATTGTTTGCGATGATCCGTCCCCCGGCAGCGATTACATCACCCTTTACCGGGGCATTGAGAGTTATAGTACCCCCGGCTGCAACAAGGCTGTCTATCGGTGCATTTATGGTGATTGTTCCTCCGGCCGCAAACACGTCATCTGCAACCGGTGAATTAATCGAAACCTGTTGACCAGAAAACGATTCAAGAGCGACAACTCCTGCCGGAAGAAGCAGGAGAAACAATGTGATTAAACCAAGGGAAACTGTCCCTGTAAGATGGAAATCTTTCATATTACAAGGTTGAATGAAATACAGGAATAAAAATATTTGGTGCCCGGATCAAGACCGGAAACCTAATGAAAAAATACTAACCGCACCCGCAGGAATACAAGAATGATGGTGTCTGACCAAAGAGCGAGTCCCAGTTATTATTGCTGGTTCCCATTGACGGAATTGAAATCGCATTGTTATTTACAATCAGTGGACCAGCACTCAGATAACTGTTCAGGTTCGAATACTTGCCATAAAGATATGCGGGTTGTGAATTCGTATATACCTGCGCGGATATCGGGATAACCGTTGAGAATGACCTGTAGGACTGTGTGTTCCAGCCGGACACCCTGATATCTGAACCCCCGGCAAGGTTCATGTTTGCCGCGAGAGCCGGTGTGGCAATGAAGGCCAGTGCAACCAGGAGTATTCCAATTTCTGCAGCCATTCGTATTTTTTCTTTCATAATGTGAGGCTTATGTATTCATCCCTAATAAATCTCTTCCCCTGAGGGTACCACATTCCTTAAACGCCATTTACTTTACAGCTGTCAAGCAGATTTACGATAATTCACTAATAACCCGGTCATTCACTATCCATTACCCAAGATTACCTGACGAATTGTGCGGTGACAGGTGTGCTGACTTGCAGGCAGAGTACTTCATTCGGGTGGGAACGTTGGGCCTTCCCATTCCAGCACCAGGGATATTTTTTTATTATTCTGTCTTTTTTAAGTTCCTGCACGGTCAATAGATGAAAAAAAGATAAACAATGCGGTCTGTTTACCAAATGACAACAACCTTCAACAAAAGTAAATAAAGGTATTAATTCATCGGATTGACAATTGAATTAATTATTCCCCGTTTAAAACCGTAGCGCATAAATAACTTTCCCGCCCACGTATGTGCCGGAGAAATATTAATGAGCTGGATGAAAACATCTTCAATTTTACTGGTCCTCGTTATTGCGGTTGTCATGATGACAGCCGGATGCACGTCGAACCAGCCTGTAACAACGCCTGCAACCACGGTAGCAACACCTGTACCGACTACTATTGTTGCGGTCCCGACCACCGGTGGGAGCACCGGACTTGCAAACCCGGCTTCAGTGTACTGTGGACAGGTCGGTGGTAAGACCGAGATCAAGAAAGACGCAGCAGGAAATGAATATGGCATGTGCACCTTCCCGAACGGTTCCACCTGTGAGGAATGGGCACTCTACCGTGGTGAGTGCAAACCTGCAGCATCAGGGACTTCAGGGGACAGCCTGGCCACAGATGCCAAGGCAGCCATCAACAAGACCGTTGCAAACCTGACAAACAAGACCCCCGTGGCCAACCTGACCGCAGATGCCAAGACCGCCATCAACAAAACCGTTGCAAACCTGACGGCTGACGTCAAGACAGCCATCAATAATACAACCGTTAAGAAGTAACGATTCACGAATAGTAGCTGACCGGAAAGGTATCTCATATGGGAACCAACCTTTCCTCTTTTCTTACAACCGATCCGCCTTTCAGCCATTGCCTGAGGATTCACTCAATATCCCTATTGGTTAAGCTAATCACATCGATAGTCAGATGTGATGTCAAATGATATCGGGACAGGACGGATACAAAAGTATTAATATGCGTGTCACTAAATCACGATTTATAACGTTTTTATATGGAGGTTACAGACTGGCATGCCGGAAGCTACAAAAACGGAAGTGGGCAGGAGGTTGTTTCAGGTCCACAGGGAAAAAGGCGTTGAGAATGCAATAAAAAAAATACATCATGGTATAGGGGACGACTGGAAGCTGTTCACTGAAGGTGATATTAAAGTACTCGAACGAATGCTCGGGGAGTGCTGGGTGTATATCGATAGCGTGGTATGGGATACCATCGCATTTTCCCAGCTGAAGTATACTGATGTCCTGCACATCATTCAGATTGGGAATGTAAGCAAGGGTAAGGACTCAACGGATACAAAAGCGATAACTGATGTGACTGCAATCCTGACAGGGAAAGACAAATAAACGTAATAATGATTCAGGTGGCTGATCCATCCATAAGTCCGCTCACATTTTTTTCCGGCTTTTTTTCTTTCTTTCCAGAATCTTTTTAACCTTTTTAAGGCGGAACAAGTCTTCCCGTTCACGCTCATCGATGGTAATCCTGATATATTTCGCCTGTCTCTGTAATTCCGGGATCAGGACCTGTTCAAGCGCATTAACCCGCCTCCTGTTCTTCTGGATCTCTTCACCCAGGCGGCGGAGTGCCGTCTCAGTCTCTGCAAGACCGGTGATCAGGTCCAGTTCATGCTCGTAATTTTCGGCCACCTCATCAATCCGCCCTGATACCCCGGTAATGCTGTAGCCCCGGTCAAGGACACTTAAGACCAGGCTTTTCTTTTCAATGACCGGTACCGGTACGCCCATGATATTCCTGCCATGGATATCAAGGGTAATATGGCGCTTTGTGGCAAATGATGCAGACCGTAGAGCGATACTGTCATCAACAGCCTGCGCAATTACAAGCGAACGCTGGGCATTTTCCGCAACCGCCTCAAGTTCGTCCCTTGATCGGGATACGTTCCCCATAATCCTGAAAAATTCGTTGATCAGGGCATCCATCTTCTGGCGTAACAGGTCCTTCCCCTGCTCAGCCAGCCGGATCTGGGTCTTCTTCTTCAGGAGTTCCATCCTTGTCGGGTTCACCTGTTCCATGCACTCACCCCGCCCGGTGTGCCGGGTGATATTTCCTGATATAGTCCAGTTTCACGCGTTTTAGTTCCTCTTCCGGAAGACTTGCAAACAATTCCCATCCTATTTCCAGGGTCTGGTGGATACTACGTTCTTCTGATCCCTGCGAGATGAATTTCCGCTCGAAATCATCGGCAAATTTCAGGTACTTCCGGTCAAGGTCTGTCAGTGCCTCCTCTCCTACAATTGCAACGAGTCTCCGGAGGTCCCGCCCGTATGCATATGATGCATAGAGCTGGTCGGCAACATTCCGGTGGTCATCCCGCGTTTTATCCACGCCAATCCCGAGGTTCATCAGGCGGGACAGGCATGGGAGGACATCAACCGGGGGGTCGATACCCCGACGGAACAGGTCACGCGAAAGGACAATCTGTCCTTCCGTAATATACCCGGTAAGATCGGGAACCGGGTGGGTAATATCATCGTCCGGCATCGTGAGGATGGGTAACTGGGTAATAGACCCGCTTTTTCCTTTTATCCTTCCTGCACGTTCGTAGATGGACGCAAGGTCGGTATACATATAGCCCGGATAACCACGCCGGCCTGGTACTTCCTCGCGGGCAGTTGAGATCTCCCTGAGTGCCTCACAATAATTGGTCATGTCGGTGAGGATAACCAGTACATGGAGGTTATGGTGATAGGCGAGGTATTCGGCAACAGACAGGGCGACCCTTGGTGTTGCAATCCGCTCGATGGTCGGGTCATCCGCAAGGTTGAGGAAGAACACCACCCGCTCAAGTGCCCCGGTTTCCTCAAAGTCCTTCATGAAGAACGAGGCCTCTTTATGGGTGATCCCCATTGCCGTAAATATCACTGCAAACTGCTCCTGGCTTCCAGGAACTTTTGCCTGCCGGGCGATCTGTGCGGCAAGCTTGTTGGCCGGAAGACCGGAACCGGAGAAAATCGGTAGTTTCTGGCCCCTGACCAGCGTGTTAAGACCATCTATCGTCGACATACCGGTCTGGATAAAATCTGAGGGTTTATCACGCGAATAAGGGTTAATTGGCATGCCTGATATGTCCACGGTCTCATCCGCCATGATGTCTGGTTTCCCGTCCCGGGGTTTTCCCACCCCGGAAAAGACCCGGCCGAGCATATCCAGGGAGACATTAATCTGGGGAAGTTCCCCGGTAAAACGGACAGCGGTCTTCAGATTATCAACCCCGCTTGTCCCTTCAAACACCTGGACCACCGCAAGTTCACGCGAGACTTCCAGTACCTGGCCGGACCGTTCCTCACCCGAAGGAAGGGTAATAATTGCCGTTTCACCAAATGCCACATTACGGGGTTTTTCAACAAAGATCAACGGCCCGGAGACATAGGAAACCGAACGGTATTCCCTTGTTGAGAGGTCAAACCCTGACATTAATGTTCCACCTCCAGGGACTTCATCCGGTCTGCTATGGCCCCGGTAAGCACCTGCAGTTCTGCAAAACCGGGTGCTTCCTTCATTCTTGAGATCTCGTTCCGTTCTGGTATTCCCATCACCTGTTTCAGGGTTACCCCCTGTCCCATCTTTAACGACGCTTCCCTGTGGAACGTATGGATTACCCGGAGCATCCAGTACTGTTTATCGAGCGGACAATAGGAGTCAACATCGCTGTACGCACTCTGCTGGAGGAAATCTTCCCTGATCATCCTGGTTATTTCGAGGATTAACTTCTCGCTGTCCGGGAGGGCATCGGGACCCACCAGCTGGACAATCTCAAGCAGCTCGATCTCTTTCTGCAGGAGGTACATCGTCTGGTCACGTATCTCCATCCAGTCAGGTGCGATGTATTTCGTATACCATTCCTTCAGGCTCTCGAGGTACAGCGAGTAACTTTTAATCCAGTTGACGGATGGGAAGTGCCGCCGGTTGGCAAGGCTCGTGTCAAGGGCCCAGAACGTCCCCGCAATCCGGAGCGTGTTCTGGGTAATCGGTTCTGAAAAATCCCCCCCGGGTGGTGAGACGGCCCCGACAATAGTGACTGAACCGGTATCTTCCCGGTTCCCAAGGCACATCACCCGCCCTGCACGTTCATAAAATGCAGCCAGCCGTGTGGCAAGATATGCAGGATACCCCTCTTCACCGGGCATCTCTTCAAGCCGGCCTGATACTTCGCGGAGCGCCTCTCCCCAGCGTGACGTGGAATCTGCCATCAGGGCAACATCATACCCCATGTCCCGGTAGTACTCGCCCATCGTAATCCCTGTATAAATGGATGCCTCCCGGGCTGCAACTGGCATATTGGAGGTATTTGCGACCATTATTGTCCTCTGGATGAGCGGGAGGTTCGTCCTCGGGTCGACGAGTTCCGGGAATTCGGTAAGCACGTCCGTCATTTCATTACCCCGTTCACCGCACCCGATATAGACGATAATGCGGGCATCTGCCCATTTCGCAAGTGTCTGTTCTGAAACCGTCTTGCCGGTCCCGAACCCACCCGGGATCATGGCAGTACCACCCTTGGTAAGGGGGAAGAGGCTGTCAAATACCCGCTGGCCCGTGAGGAGCGGGACCTCCGGATCAAGTTTCTTTTTATACGGGCGCTCCTTCCTTACCGGCCAGGTCTGCATCATCCGTAGTTCTGTCCCGTCACCGAGAGTGCAGACGGTCTCCTCCACGGTAAAATTACCACCCTTGATCTCGCGGATTGTACCGGAATGCCCGGGTGGTACCATTATACGGTGTTCGATGTGAAATTCCTGTACGGTACCGATTATATCGCCACCGCTGACCGAGTCACCCGCCTTCACCAGGGGGACGAACGCCCATTTTTTTGCCCTGTCAAGACCGGGGACAGAGATCCCACGGGAAATAAAACTCCCTGAAAGTTCGGCCAGAACCGAGAGCGGTCGCTGGACACCATCGTAGATTGAGGATATCAGGCCGGGTCCAAGTTCAACGGACAGGGGGATCCCGGTGTTTACCACCGGTTCACCAGCCTTCAGACCCGAGGTATCCTCGTAGACCTGGATAACGGCGTTTTCACCGTCCAGCCGTATGACCTCCCCTGCGAGGGCCATCGCTCCGACCCTGACCACATCATACATCCTTGAACCACGCATCTGTTCGGCGAGGATGACCGGGCCGGAAATCCTTGAAATGACTCCTTGTATCATACGTTATCGCCTCACTACAATGTTGTACCCGATTGCCCGCCGCAGGAGCCGTTCGATATAGGTTTCTGATACCACCTTTTTCGCACGGCCTGGGATCGGGATGATTATCGGCCGGTAGGTCTTCTCAATAGTTGCCTGCAGTTCCGGGTCCAGTACCGACATGAACTCCTCACTTACCCCGATTATACCCGTATCATCTGCATTCAGGAGGGGAGGAATTGCCCGTTTTGCCTCCTCCGGGGTGGAAACCTCAATTACATCCACACCTGCAAGACGGAACCCTGCTGCAGTCTCCGGGTCAGTAACAATCACGTACTTATACATAGAAAATCTCCGACTCCATCATTTCATCCGGCATTCCAGCCTCCCTGCAACGGGCAATAACCCTGATATTCGTAATTTCATTGAATTTAGCCCAAAGGTACCCGATCACGACGGTGAATGAGAAGGGATCACCGCGGAACATTGCGGTCCCCTTTCGGATGAGGAAACGGTCAAGCTCTTTTTCAAGGACCGATATCTTCCCTTGGGTACCTTCAAGGTCAGGGATGGACAGGAGAAAACGGTAGGACGTCGTCTCAAGGAGGCGGACTGCATCCGGTATTTTTTTAGCCCGTATCATATCATGAATAAGCTCATGCCTGATCTCTTTTCCACCGTTGAGGAGGAACGGGCTCGCTTCATCGGCAGATACAGAATCACGGATCATCATCAATGCAGTCTTAATATTCCGGATATCAATTTCAGTCCCGATAAGGTCACGAAAGACCTTGTCATCGTCGCTTTTCCCTCTTAATTCCTCCAGCGATGACTCGAAATAGTACTCGTCAAGTGCATACTCCAGCGTGCCTATCTCGTTTCGTTCAAAAAACTCACCGATATACTGTGTCAGGGGAATGGCATACTCGATATTCCAGGTTGCCATAAGGTCCACGATAGCACGAACGTCAGGCTGTTTTACCAGTTCAATCAACGTTGTTTCATCCATCGTGCCGGCGGGAATAAGGCAGCCTGAGATCTCCTCATTCGGCGTCTGGATATTTTTTCCCCTGATTATAGTCTTTATATTCTGGATATCCCATTTTTTTAAGAATATTATGATATATCGTGCAGACTTCTCCCCTTCTACAAGGGAGAAGATCTTCCGGTACGTCTTCATAAGATTCTTGCGGAGGGCATACTCGATGCAACCAATCCCTGTATACAATATGTGTGCCTCAACAATTTCCTCACGGTAGGGCGTCTTCTCAAGCTCAGTTATGATACCCTCAAGTGACGGCTGGGCAATCAGCCGTTCGAACCCATGGGAAGTAATCAGGCGGCCTGACATGCCATGGACACGGGCATTTACATACTCAACGTACAACCGGGTCACCGTAGAGTCCTGAAAATACGACTACCTTCATACGTTCTTTTGCCCTGGCGAGCCGGTCCTCGATTGTATTCCGGACCATAACCTTTCCATCAGGAGTTGAGCCGTTCAGTCCACCATTCGTTGTAAGGTCGGTAACGATTTCATACTCCTTCCCGGTGTCTTTGATCATCTGCCGGCACAATGCCTCATCTTTTTTATCTATATGGAGGCGGATTTTTTCGCTGTCCAGCGATTCGATTATCTCGGCAAGGACCGCCTTAAAAAATGGTCCATATGAAGGGCTTGAACGGAATGACGAGAGCCGTACATCAGCCTCCCGGAATACGGAAAGGCAGGCCTCCTGGCGTGCCCTTGTCAGGTGGTCTTTTGACTGCTCACGTGCCGAATAGATCTGTTTATTACTTTCGACGCTTATCTTTCGTTTTGTTTCTGCAAGCAGATCCTTTCGTAACTGTTCGGACCCGGTATCTGCACGTTCCCGGATTTCGCGGATTTCACGGTCTTTATTGCCTTGAAAGTCCCGGAGTTTCTCCTCTGCACCATCTTCTATTGCCTGGATCAGGTGGTCATATTTCATAAGGCCTGACCTTTACCTCCCCTCCCGCAGTCATACCATTATGACAACAGGAAATAATGTTCCGTGGGTTCCCGGGCACAAAAATTCCCGGATTAACCATTGTTCAATACTGGATCGCCAAACAGCCTTACTTGACCATGATTACGATCATGGATGCCACCACAAAACCCAGGATTACCATCGTTTCGGGGATTGCTTCCAGCACAATAATGCTTCCTGTTGATTCAGGTTTCTCTGCAATGGTCGCAGCACCCGCAGCACCTATTCTTGATTGTGCCAGGCCTGTCGCGATTGCGCCACCGGCAAATGCAATCGCAGCTCCAATCGGAACTTCCCAAGACAATTTTTCAACACCTCTAATCCGTAAGAGTGATCTTATATTATATAAAGTTTAATAATAGAGAAGTTCTTTATTTTCATTATTTACTGGAAATACCCGATGGAAGCCTACTTCTTACCTTCGATCAGACCAGGTTTATTTCCCGGGCTGAAGGGGTGGTAGGGTAGTCCACCCCCATGGTAAAACTTGGAATAGAATTCCACGACATGCAGCCTTACACTGTGGATAGACGGGCTGAACATTGCAAGCATCAGGTTGAGGGTGTGGAGCAGTACCGCGATAAGGATGCCTACGGCAAGCACCTCCATCGATCCACCGAGTTCGTTGGCTACCATGGCGAGGATGACTGACGCCATACCGATTGCCATCAGGCGGGCATAAGAGAGGATATTTCCCACCGTGCCCATAATCTCAATAGCACCAAGGGTACCACCCCCGTAAATAACGAGCACAACGGTTAAAATAAGGAAAATGCTGACCGGGATCAGTAAAACTCCCGGGATAACCTCCACTATGATTCCGAACAACAGTAGCAGGCATAAAATTACCCCTATCATCCCGCACTTTTCGCAGGCATGCCGGTGATTTTTTCGGGTCATCGAATTGATGAACCCGATAACAAGTCCCAGTACCACGTGGAATACTCCTATCGCAATGGCCAGGATAAGCAGTGGCACCATTGCCTCTATACGGTTCCATGTGACCCCGAATAGAGTAACAGGCTCGATCCAGCCCATCATTTCGCCAAAATTACCGAAAAATTCCCCGAACAGGTACCCGAAAAAGATTGCCGGAAATGATGAAATGATCAGGATGCCGGACATCTGCCGGAGCCACGTTATGGCCCCGAAACGGAACCGTATAAACAACCCAACCACCAGGATCAGGATGCCATACCCGATATCACCCACAATTATTCCGAAAAATATCGGGAAAAAAATAGCAAGGAGGGGGGAGGGGTCGATCTCGTTGTATTGCGGAGGGCTTGCAAGTTTCATGAAGAATTCAAACGGGCGTACCCACCGGGGGTTGTCATAGAATATGGGGACACGGTCCATCATCTCTGCCGTAGCATCTGCTTCTGTCATTACTACCCGGCCCTGGAAAGTCTCATCCAGCGCTTCCCGTGTCTTCTGAACCTGTTTTTTGGGGATCCATCCCCTGACCATCACGGTATATTCCGTTTCGCCGAAATTGTTGTAGGCACTGAGCTCTTCGCCCCGTTCTTTCAGGACCATGTGTAATGCCGCAAGCTCGTGGTACCATTCCTGCGAAACACGGGTGAGCTCGTTATCGATGTTTTCTTTTTCTGCCTGGGCGTCCCGGCGGTTTTTATCGATCAGCAACATTGCCTTATCAAGCGGCATATTCGAATAATCAGCAGGTATTCGGACTTCGTTGATGTTTTTGGAGAACAGGAAACGGTGAACATTTTCGGAATAATTTTTATTGAAGACGGTGATGACGGCAATTGTCTTTTCATCCAGGTCAGCCGATATCAGTTCAAACTGGTCATTGGTAATACCTGATAACGCCGGACGGATGATGTCGAGGACGTCCTCATATTCTTTCTGGATAACGAGGACGGTAACTTCATATCCATGGAGTATCGGTAGTTGTTGTTCGAGCGGTTGGATTTTATCGATAATTTTCTCGTACCGGTTCAGCCCGGTGATGACGATCTCAAGGTCACTTTTTTTTGTCGACAGCGTTCTTGTTGTCTCACCGACAATCCCGGTCACATGACTGGCCCTGGCCAGGACTTCAGGTGTTGACAGGTGATGGAGCTCTTCATAGCGTTGTAGCGTGCGGTCGGAACGTTCCTTTATTGCCGGCAACAATAGTGAGATCCCTTCAATCGATGCAAGGAACACCGGTATATCAGTAGATCCCCCGGCAACCATTTTTCGTACATTCCCACGTTCCGGTTGAAGATATTCACTCACTTCTTCAAGGTGGATTGTACCCATATGATACAATACATCGACGATCTGACTGAAGTCCGATTTAGGACCTACTACCAGCACGCTCTTCATTTTCTGTATCATACATTTTCAGCTTATCCTTTACTGATCTCCCTGACAACCCTGTCAACGACCCCGTTGAACCTCTGCTCCTTCCGCTCCCGATCGAGGCGCACCTGCTGCTGACCTTCACTGAGTACCCTTTCGACATCACTATTGATGCGGTCCATTGCTTCCCGCCAGACAGTATCCGCTTCAGCCTGGCCAAGAGAACGTTCCCTGGCCTGCCGGGACTCTGTCTCCTTCCGGGCGTTTTCAACGTCGGTGATGTACTGCTGCCTGGCAGCTTCAATCCTCACGCCCTGCTCCTCCTCCTTGGCACGGATCTGTTCGAGGAGAGACTCCTCAGATGCCACATAATCCGTGTAGGCTGATTCTGGATCCACCCCGCCTTTAGAAGTTCCAGCGATCTTCTTTTTATCCATACCTTCCTCCTTTTCACAGTCCGTGATGCCGTTTCAGGAATGAAGTGATCCCACAGTGCGGTGCCGGGTTGAAAACCCTCTCGCCTGCTGCACCCCGTTTCCGTTCAGCTTCTGCTACCCGCTCTGAGCACCTCTTCAAAGCCATTGCCTTTATTTTCTCAATCTGCTCCATCTGCGGGCTTGTCATACCGGCACCACCAATATTTCTTAACGCTTAATCAATTCATTTATTAATATATCTAATTATTGCATACTCAGGACAATATCAGGGTAATATATTTGTAGCATTTTCATTTTACCAGGGTAAGCGCGCATATTACTCAGGCAGACTCTTACTGCAGCTCTTACCCGATGCCGATTGAGATGAAAATAGAAAAATATGACACCACTGCACGAACCTTCAAAAAATTAGCCCTGCTCACGGCTGGATATATAACCTTATGAAAAAATGACAGATTACCGGTTATATCAGACCAGCAGCATAAGCGTCGAATACGAAGAAGGCCACGCCAACAAGTACCAGCATCACAATCACAAAATAATCCAGTCCTTTAAGGTGTCGTTCACGTAACGGGGTCCTTACCTTCGTCCGGTACCCCCGGAGATCAATAGTCAGCCCAAGAACATTCGACCGGGCAAGCGAGTTGGAGACCAGCGGGATCATGACCGGCGCAACACTCCTGATCTTCCCGCCTACACCGGACCCTGGGTTATACCCCCGTGCAAGCTGCGCCTCGTGAATCCTGTGCCCCTCGATCTGGAGCGTGGGGATGAACCGGAGCGCTATCACAAACATCAGGGTGTAGTCCGCCGGTACTTTCATCCGTTCGAGTGTGTGGACAAGGTCGCGTGGCTGGGTCGACAATACGAAGAGCTGGATCGCGGTGATGAGCACAGCAAACCGGAGTGTCATGATAATACCAATGAGGAGGCCCCCGGTCGTAATCGGAATAATACCCCCTATCACGAAAAGCGTCGTACCCCCGGGAAGGGTGATGACCGTGATAAAGATCAGGATAACACTCATCACGGCGATGAGGAGAAACTGCCTGAGCACCTCGCGGTGGAGACCGGCGATAAAGGCGATGACAAGCAGGGCAATAATAACACTGACAAGGAACGTGATGCTCGTCGATACGATGCTCATCGTCCCAACAATGATGACAAACAGGATCTTTGTCAGCGGGGCGAGACGGTGGAAGAACCCGTCCTTCTGGACATACTGGAGGATCTCGGTCATGGCCGCTCACCCGGTGTTAGTATATCCGATATGATCTTCCCGTTTTCCATGGTAATCACACGGTCGGCACAGTCCCTGGCAATTTCCTTGCTGTGAGTGACAATAATGACCGTATGGCCTGCAAGCTGGAGCTCTTTTAATACCTCCATAACTTCCCTGGCCTCTTTCCCGTCAAGCCCGGTAGTTGGTTCGTCAAGCGCGATCACGGCAGGTTTCATGGCGAGGACACAGGCGATGGCGAGTCGCTGGCGTTCACCACGGGAGAGCCACCTCGGGTAGAGGTCTTTTGCATGGGTCAGACGCACCCGCGTGAGTGCGTGGTCAATTACCACATCACGGTCCGGGATCCCGAGGTTATCAACGCCGAACGCCACCTCCTCGCGGACGGTATCTGCAAAAAACATGTGATCAGGGTTCTGGAATACCAGCCCTACATCACGTGCAAGTTCCGTGATGGTCGTTTTCGCGGCATCTTTTCCAGACACAGACACGGAACCCCCCGTGGCCTTCAGGAGCCCGTTGAAGTGCTTGATCAACGTGGTCTTTCCGGAACCATTCTCACCGACAATTGCGATAAATTCGCCGGATGATATCGTAAGATCGATATCAAAGAGTGCATGGATATCCTCACCATAGGTGTGCGAAAGGCCATGTACGCGGATTAACGGAGAAGGAATGCCCGTCACCCCGTCACCCCGGTTCCGTTCCCTGATCCCCGAGAAATCTGGCATAACGATCTTCTGCATCCCTTGGTCCCTGATGACCTCATCGGGAGCCCCGGATGCCCTGATGCGGCCATCTTCCATCACAACGAGGGTATCGACAATCTCCCGCATCCGGAGAAATTTGTGCTCGACAATGAGAATGGTCCTGCCCTGGGCTTTTAACCCTTTCAGTATCTCAAGGATCCCGTTCGTCCCGTGTTCATCCAGTTCAGAAGTAGGCTCATCGAGGATCAGGATACCAGTTTCCAGTGCTAGCGTAACGGCAAGCACAAGACGCTGCTTCTGCCCGCCGGAGAGGGTATGGGGGGCACGGTCTTTTAACGCGGTGAGTTTTGTCATCTCCATGATGACCCTTAGACGGTCCTCGATCTCGTCCACCCGGAGCCCCCGGCGTTCAAGTGCTGAGAGGATCTCCTCTTCAACCGTGGTAAAAATCAGCTGGGCCTCGGGATCATCAAAAACAATCCCGAGATTGGAAGCGATATCCGAGAGGTCTTTATAGCTCTTCACATCTCGGCCATCGATGGTGACGGTCCCCTCTTTCTTTCCGCCGTATTCATGTGCAAGAATTCCGGCAGATGCAAGACAGAGCGTTGTTTTACCAGAACCGGATGGGCCGGTAATCATCACGCACTGACCCTTCCCTATCGAAAGCGAGAGATTTGTCAGTGCAGGTTTACCGGTGTGAGGGTAGGCATAACTTACCGATTCCAGCCTTATCATTCCTGTCCCCGCATCAGCACCCTGCTTGACGGGATGTAGAGCAGCTGGACGATAACGGCATTGAATATTGCGGTAATAACCACGATCGGCACAAATACGAGCATAAACCCACCCATTGTGGCATACTTCGTGATGATCTGGGGCGCCACGGCGATGATTGCTATAGCAGCGAAGGTAAACCCGCTCGCGAGCGTGGTGATGAACGTAGCAATCGAGGGGCTGATCTTTGACCGGTTTTTAATCGCCGCATACACTCCAAAGCAGACAAGTGCCCCGATGGGTTCGCTGATCAGGTTCGCAGGCGGGAATATCGAGCCTGAAATCAGCATAGAGAGGATCCCGGCTACGATACCGATACCGAACGCCTCGTAGATCTTCGGCGATATCAGGATAATCGCGAGACAGTAGAACGCGATGATCATGTTCGGTGTAAGCGGTGTATGGAGCATCGCAAGGAAATAGCGAAGGATTGCTCCAACGGCAAGCAAAATGCCAACTATTGCAATATCTCTGGACTTCATGGTGTAACATCCTGGTTCGTGATGATCAAGTGAGAACATTCACACAGGACAGCCCTGAACGGGTAGTGGGCAATTGTTACAAGCGGTACCAACGGAGAGGTATGCCGGGATAGTTGGGCTCGTATCATTTGTCCGGTCCCGGAGCGCCTGTGCGACATTGTAATACTTTGATGTATAATATTGTACAATTTAGTATAAATAAGTAGCCAACCCAGCACTCCGGCACCGGTATATACCCGGCACATCACTTTCACACCACGCCCGCTCCACACTTAAGGGCTTACCAGTTCACTAAACGTAACCATGGAGTTTGAGCTCGCACCCTCGATATCGGTGCTAACCGGCACATTCTGTGCCATGATTGCACCCGGAGAGCTCGTGCTACCGGCCATCACCAACCCTGGCAACAGGCGGTACCTGTTCCTTTACCTTGCAGGGACTACATCCGGGATACTTCCTGCACTCGCGAAGCACCCGGGAAATATGGAGGTTAGAAGGGTTGTTTCACCAGGCCAGCTCGCGGCGGAGATCAGTGCGGCACGGCATTCCATCCTCTTCGTCGAGCATGACCTGTCACTGTACGCCTGCGAGGATGAGGCCGCACCCGTCGCACAGGCACTGAAAAGAGCATCAGAAGGTGCAGTCGTGGTGCTGTATACTCCACGGGCAGACAGGTGGTTTGATCTAATCCTGTCCCGGGCAGACCAGGTGTACTTCTTCAGAGAGCCACCGGTAACCTCGCGGGATACGCCTCGCAGGGTGCATTCGTCACGGAAACAGCCAGGAGCAGGTGCGGGACAGGCCACCCTTGAGGGATTCTTCAGCGGGGTGGCATGATTGGGACGGAGTTTCCAGAGTGTCCGCATGGGGGTTAACAACATCGCCGGACGCTGGCAGCGAGCCGCCCGGGCCATGAGGAGCGATGACACAGTCTACGCGGAAAAGGTGGTGATAATGGTAAAATCATACGCAAGCGAGGCGTTTTATGCGTTTGATGACCCACTTGAAGCAGCCATTTTTTCGGTACTTATCTGCATGTACAGGGAGCAGGAAGCGGGTGGCGGGCATGTCGTGCTCGGAGATGTTTCCCCTCTCCCCGAGCCTCATTTCTGCCATCCAACCGGAAATCCACCAATGTGGCAGAGAAACGGACGGGTGTGAACGACCATGTGGATCATAGACTCATGTTACCGGAACGGCCATGTCGAGCTCTGGGAACGTGGTGAAGGGGGCGGGGCAACACACCACCGGATACCCTGGACACCGGATTTTTACTTCCAGCTCCCTGACGCTGGTTCGCACTGGCAGATGATCGAAGCACTTTATGAGCAGTACAACCTTTTGGAATGCCAGTTCGAGACCGTGTACGGCACCTGCCATGGTTACCGTGCCGGTGCAGGACGCCAGGTAGCTGATGCAATTCTCGAACAGACATGCCACGAAGCCAGGCTATACAATGTCGATACCAGGCCAGACCACCGCTACATGGCCGAGCATAACCTGTTCCCGTGCGGGGAACCGGAAGAGTCCAGGTTTTCCCCGGATTTTTCTCTCCCGGACAGGGTTATGGAGATCGAAGTCCTGGAAAACCCGTATGCCTCCCGGGAGTGCAGGCAGGTCCGTGTAACCAAAGGGGACACTTACAGGAAAGACCTCCTTTCAGGGGATGAAAAAACGGTGATCGCCGATCTATCAGGAATTGTAAGTTCCTGGGATCCGGATGTCATCCTTTTTCCTGGTGCAGATATCCAGGTCCCGCGGATCGTAGCAAGGGCCCGGCATTACGGGCTCGATCCACCGTTCAGCCGGAGCGGGATGTTCCGGAGGATCGAGGCAATGTCATACCTGAGCTATGGCAGGACCGAGTACCGTGAAGGTTCACTCATTCCGGATGGCAGGTTGCTGATCGACACGCGTACAAGCTTTAACTACCGTGAAGGCGGGCTTTACGGGGTAATTCTCGCGTCGCGGCTCACCGGCCTGTGCCCGAACCTTGCAGCGAGGTTCACTGCCGGGACCATTGTCTCGGGATATGAAGTGTACGAGGCACTCCTGCGTGGGATCGCGGTACCGTACCGGAAAACCGATGCAGAGAGCATCAGGGAAGTAAATGACCTCCGCACCTGCGACCGTGGAGGGATGATGTTCCAGCCGGTGCCCGGGCTCTACGAGGATGTCTTCCAGATCGACTTCACCTCCCTGTACCCGTCAGTCATCGTGCTGCACAACCTCTCGCCCGAGACGGTCGCCAACCCTGAAAAACGGGGTTTTCTTCCGGAGGTGCTTGCTCCACTCCTCGATCTCCGGTACAGGACAAAACAGCTGAAGAAGACCGACCCGAAGTACCGCGGGGCAGATTCCATCCTCAAGTGGATGCTGGTCACCTGTTTCGGCTATACCGGGTATAAAAATGCCAAGTTCGGAAGGATCGAGGTACACGAGCGAATTACTTCCTATTCCCGGGATATCCTCATCAGGTCGAAAGATATCGCCGAGGATGAAGGCGCAACAGTCCTCCACGGGATAGTTGACTGCCTGTGGCTCCAGGGCCCCGGGCGTGAACACCTGCAGGCGCGGATCGAGGAAGAGACCCGGTTGCGTACCGAACTCGAGTCCTACGACTGGCTGGTCTTTCTCCCGATGCCGGATGGTTTCGGGGCATATAACAGGTATTATGGCAGGCTTAACGACGGCTCTGTGAAAATCCGGGGTATTGCCAGTCGCCGGGGGGATACGCCGGAGTATATCAGGCGGGCCCAGGAGGGGATGCTCGACCTTTTGGGTACGGCGTCCTCACGATATGATATCAACGAGGTCAGTAACGCGGTGAGAGAACTGTACAGGAATGCCATGGACGGCCTCCGTACCGCCTCCCCGCAGGAGATGGCAATCCACCGCCAGGTAAGCAGGCTGGATTATTCCCGGAGCTGCCCGGAGGCATCGGCAGTCAGGGCATGCAGGGCTGCAGGCATTCCGGTTTCGCCCGGGATGGAGATCGGGTATGTCATTCGTGACGCAGGGAGGTGGGAAGTAGACCTTTCATGGGAGGCAGACGGGTTCGATGTGTCCTATTACCAGGCGCTGTTAGACCGGGCATGGCGTGAGATAGAGTTTTCACTCCAGGAAGCCCGGAAGGGGATGAGTATGTAGCTATCAGCCGGGCGTCTGGAGCAGGAACAAAGTCCGGGTACCTTGTCGTTGTCAATCAAACCGTGTCACTGTTGAAAAGGTAAAAAATATTTTTTTGTTTCGTGGCGCCAGGGCCCAAAAAATACCAGAGGGATAAAATGTAACATGTGTTGGAATCCGGCCAGGTCCCCATAGCCATGGTGTCCTCAATCACCCGGTTGTCGTACCACAACATTATTGTAGGGTGGATGCGCTCATTTCAATGCAGGACAAAGGAGCTCCTGGGAATGACGAAAAAACCAGCCAGTAACCAGAAAAAGGCAGATGTGTACCTGGAAGCCCTCGAACTCCACGAGCGGAAAAAGGGGAAACTGGAGATCCGTTCCAAGGTACCGCTCAGGACCCGGAAAGACCTCGCACGGGCATACACACCCGGTGTTGCGGCAGTATGCAAAGCAATTGAAAAGGACAAGGACCTGGCGTACCGGTATACCCTGAAGGCAAATACCATCGCAATCGTTACGGATGGTTCAGCAGTTCTCGGGCTTGGAAATATCGGCGGTTATGCAGCGATCCCAGTCATGGAAGGAAAAGCAATTCTTTTCAAGAAATTTGCAGATATTGATGCGTTCCCTCTATGTTTCGAGCATTACCATGCAGGTTTTGCCGATGACGTGAAGAATATCGCACCGGTGTTTGGCGGGATCAACCTCGAGGATATCGCCGCACCGAAATGTTTTGAAGTCGAGGAGGCACTCCAGGATATCGGCATCCCGGTCATGCACGATGACCAGCACGGCACGGCAATTGTCATACTCGCAGCGCTCCTGAATGCGTGCAACGTGACAGGAAAGGAATTTGAGGACCTTAACATTACCATCTGCGGTGCAGGTGCTGCAGGGTATGCGACGGCCCGGCTCCTGAAATGCATCGGATATAACCCCGATTACTGCCGTTCAGTCCACGATATCATTGTCTGTGATACCAGGGGCATCATTCACCGGCAGCGCGAGGGGCTTTACGCCAATAAATACAAGTTTATCCTTGCTGACGAGACGAACCGCCAGGGCAGGTCAGGGGACATCGCGGCGGCGATGGAGGGAGCCGATGTATGTATCGGGGTTTCTGCACCCGGAATTATTACAAAAAAGATGGTCCGTTCAATGAATGATGACCCCGTCGTCTTTGCCATGGCAAACCCCGTGCCAGAGATAATGCCGGGCCTCGCACTATCTGCTGGTGCTGCCATCGTCGGCACCGGGAGAAGTGACTTCCCCAACCAGATCAACAATGCGCTGGTATTCCCGGGTATGTTCCGTGGAGCGCTTGATGCATGCGCTACGAAAATTACCAACGAAATGAAGGTGGCAGCAGCCCATGCACTGGCAGACTACATTAAAAAACCCGCAAAGGACAGGATCCTCCCCAGCATCCTCGACCGCCGGGTAACCGCAGCAATTGCAGAGGCCGTAAAACAGGCGGCAATTGCCGGCGGGTGTGCACGTAGGACTTCGAAGTGATATGCCGTTTTTGATCCCTTTGGAATCCCTTTCTTTGCTGTTCCAGGATGCAACCAGGTAAAAATAACCAATAATGAAGGAAAAGGGTAAAGGAATATAACATTTTTTTTACCTTGGGTTCGCATGGCTTATCAGGTCAGGTGACCAGATTATTGGTGAGCGTTATGCCTGTTGTTATTATTAAAATGGCAAAGGGAAGGACTGTTGAGCAGAAAAAAGTCCTTATCAGGGAGTTTACAAGGACCATCACCGATACACTCGGGGTAGAGCCTGGCATGGTCACGATAATGATCGAGGAACTTGACCGCGATAATATCGGGAAGTCGGGAAAAATGCTCTCCGAAGGAGCCCATACATAGGTAAAATCTCTACCGGGTGGATACGCCGGCATCGATCCCGGACATAAAAATTAATCACTTTTTCGAGGCAATTACCTAATAAGATGAGTTCTAAAAAGGAGGGGTCCTTCTGGCTTGCAGTTGCCATCGGGTTTGTCCTGATGGTCGTCCTGGGTTTTGTACCGGTAGTAGGGCCATTGGTAGCAGGGCTTGTTGCTGGGCTGATTGCCGGGGGAGGTGTATGGAACGGCGGGAAAGCCGGATTTTTGAGCGGGCTGTTCGGTGCGGTCATCCTCTCAGTCCTTGTGATTGCAGGGAGCACCTTCCTGCTTGGGATTTTTGGCCTGGTAGCAGGCCTGGGTATTGCGGTAACCCTGATCATCCTTGCGCTCTACCATGCAGTGCTCGGTTTAATCGGAGGGTGTATCGGGGGATTATTGAGATAAACAGGGATACATTCTGACAGGAGCACCCGTTCAGGGTGCCGGCGATCTCCCCATTTCTCCAAGCGCTGAAAGGTAATGCTCTCTTCTTGCAATATACGGCCCGGGTTCATCCCCGAGTGGTATGTATTCTGATACTGCCCATCCGCTTTCTGTAAATTCCATTTTTGTCCGGTCTGAAAGGCCCATCAGAAACCCGAACTCGACACGGTGCTTCTCGTCTTCCAGGCGGGAGGTCAGCCATTCCAGCAGTTCCGGGTCATGGGTTGCGACCAGGAATGCAGCTCCCGTGGGCAGCACCATCTCAACGAGTGCTTTAAAACGCTCCTGTACCAGTTCAAATTCCTCGTAATCACCATGATAGGCCCCTTTCACAATTCTTGGTGTAATACCCGCTGAGACAATGTTCACAAGGTCTTTCCCTGTCCGGTTCATGTATGCCTGGAGTGCAAGAGTGACCGGGTGTCCGATCCGGATGCATGCAATCCCGGTATCGACGGTGATATCGATCAGCCCTTTCCCCTCCATGTCCAGCTCGAATCCCGTATGACGGTCTGTGGCCTCCCGGAATAGTGTACGGGTATGTTCCCTGAACACCTGTTGATCGAACACGGCCCCTACAGCCGTAAGCTTGAGTGACAGCGAAGCATCAAGCTGGTTAGCCTCTATCGCCCTGATGCAGTTGATATTCTCTTTGACAGCGCGGAATGCAGACAATGTATCCGCTGCATGTTCCCCGAGCACGGCAAGGGTACACCTGATACCCTGCGAGTTCCGCTTCCTGCACCAGCTGACTGCCGCATTGAGATCCGGAACGGTCCACCTGACTGAACTGACCGTCATGGTAATTTTTTAACAGGACTGGAAACGGGAAAAACCTAACTGATCAGGGGATCATTCGAAGCAGTTGGTAACTACGTCGTTGAGAGTTACAAGGGTAAAATATTTTTATATTACAATTATATAAATAATATTTATATAACCAGCGTATTTCACGATCTATAAGTAGTGGAATCCTGATAAAGGATGGACATAGTGATCTCTGCTCCGGACATTCCAATGGATCGGTACAGAGGCCGGTTTAAAAAAAGGTCAGGACTTCGACAACGATACGGTTATGGGATCTTATGTGAAGTACCGGCACCCTGGATAAACAATTTGGTGATTATTCTTGAGTGAGGCAGGCGGAATATCAGTACTTCTTGTTGATGATGAGCCCGGACTCACCAGGGTTGTAAAGCTGTTTCTTCAGCGTTCTGGTGAATGCCATGTCGATGTCGCAAATTCTGCTGCAGATGCACTTGTAATGCTGATAAAAGGACAATACGATGCCGTGGTCTCTGATTACCTGATGCCTGACATGGACGGCATCACCTTTTTAAAAGCGGTCAGGGCAGGCAATGCCACCATCCCGTTCATCGTCTTTACCGGGAAAGGCAGGGAGGAAGTGGTAATAGAAGCCTTAAACAGCGGGGCCGATTTCTACCTCCAGAAAGGAGGAGACCCGGCTTCCCAGTTCACCGAGCTCCAATCAAAAATCAAAAAGGGCGTGGAGCAGCGAAGGGCTGAGCGGGACCTGTATGAGAAAAACCATATCCTTGATGCAATCCTCACTGCATCTCCCCACGGCATTGCGCTTGTAAAGGATGAGCGGATCAAGTGGGTCAATGATGCATTCGCGAGGATGCTGCAGTATTCAAAACAGGAACTGATAGAAAAGGAACTTGAGTCCCTTTACGAGGACCGTGAGATATACCGGCGTGTGGGAGACCAGGTAGCAACCGATTTAGAAAACAAGATGCATTCCGAGCTCCGGACACGGTTCAGGCAGAAATCAGGCCCCCTGATCGATTGCGAGATCAACATCGTCCCACTTGAAAATCACAATAAAGAATCGGGAACGATGATAACCGTTACCAATATCACAAAAAGACTGGCAATGGCACGGGAGATTGAGCGCTTGTCAGCATTCCCGTACCTTGAGGCAAACCCGGTTATCGAACTGAACCAGAACGGCCAAATCTCGTATTTCAACGAGGCGGCGATTGATGACCTGATCAGGTTCGGACCAGGCACAACGCTTGAAGTATTTATCCCACCCGACCTCCAGGACCTAATCCATGCCATGGAACAAGGAGATACCAGCCATCATGACAGGACAGTCCAGATCGGGACGGCATCGTACCGTGAACATATCACGGTCAGCCCGAGGTTCCGGGTCATCCGCATATCTGCGATAAATACTACCGAGCAGAGGAAGATACAGACCGCAATGAAAGAGATGGAGGATGCACTCCGCAATGGTCAGAACTAAAACAGTGACGAGGGCGAGATGATATGGTATAAACCACTGGCAATTTTGGCAGGGATAAAAGATATAGTTCAATTATCGGCTGTTTTGTAAAACTCTGGGAAACACTAAATGCCGACCAGGATTCATACTCATCTATGAGCCAAAGGCTAATAGCACGCTTAATTGAAACCCTTTCTAATCTATCCTGATTCGGATATCCCAATAGTTAATCACGCTACCGGGGCTCATGGCCCGCCGCTGTGGCGACCCTGGTGGGATAGGGAAGAACCTTTTAATCTCTCTAAATTTTCCTGAATGCCACAATTGAACCATTGCTAAATGAATATCGTATTGGGATGGGGCAGGGAGAAAGAGAAACCCCTTCCTGTCATTGGATTCCCACTTTTTTACCGATGCCTGGTTTCCAACAACGCCCAATTATCGCCAAAATGTCCCGGATTGCTAGTGTTCACATGTATCCTCCCAATCGCGACCCTAAAGAAGTTAAGCCCGGAGATCACATGTAAAAAGAATTCATGGCAGAGATCAGACTTGTCGGAACAGCCCATGTTTCTGCAAAGAGCATTGAGGATGTCAGGGCGGCAATCGAAGAGTTCCAGCCCGGGATCGTGGCGGTAGAACTGGACCAGGGCCGTTATAAGGCATTGACGAAACAGGCAAAGGACCCGACAGTAGAAGATGTCCTGGAAGTGAAGAATTTCAACCAGCTCCTGGTCCAGTGGCTTCTCTCGTACCTTCAGAGAAAGATAGGGCTGGATATCGGTGTCGAGCCGGGGGCCGAGATGAAAGCCGCCATCGAGGAAGCTGAACACCGTGGTATCCCGGTTGAGATGGTGGACCGGGACATCCGGGTGACCCTTCTCCGGTTTTGGAAGTCATTGGGTTTCTTTGGAAAGATCAAAATGTTCTACGCCCTGGTCCTTTCCATAGCGGAGGTGGACAAGGTCGATTCTGCCGAGATCGAGAAGCTTAAAGAGGAGGATGTGCTGGACGTGATTATGGACGAGTTCAGGAAATTCTCCCCGAATGGTGCCCGGGCCCTCATCGATGAGCGTGACGCCTATATCGCCCACAACCTCATCCGCCTGAAAGAAGAGAAAGAAGGCCGGATCCTCGCCGTCATCGGAGCCGGCCATGTCCAGGGGATCAACCGCTATCTTGAAAATCCGGATTCCCTGCCTTCCTATGAATCCCTGACATGTGAGCCGAAATCCTTTCCGTGGGGCATAGCATTCGGGGTCGTTGTCACATTCCTGTTCGCCCTTCTCCTTGCCTGTATAGCTTTTTCGGGGGTAGGGCTGAACGTGCTCCTCTATGCGTTCCTTTTCTGGGTGATCATCCATGGGGTGCTTGCAGCGGTGGCCACTCTTGCGGTGGGGGGCCACCCATACACAGTCCTCGCATGTTTCGGGGTTGCATGGATGACATCCTTAAATCCACTCCTTCACGTTGGATGGATAGCAGCATTTGTCGAGGCAAAAGTAAGAAAACCCCCGGTATCAGATTTCCGGAGGATTTACCAGGCAGAATCCATCAGGGAAATGATCAGGATCCCGCTCTTCAAGGTGGTCCTGATAGCCGCGGTTGCCAACCTTGGAAGTCTGCTCGGGACGATCCTGTACTTCATATTCCTCTTCCCGGTCATCGGGGTTGACCCGGTCATGGTAATCTCGGCTGGGATGCATAACATGTGGATGTGGCTCACCGGCCTCATTTAAGAGAAATAACAAGAATTATTAGCCAATTTTTACAACTATAATCTGAATGTATGGATACGTTGAATCGAACAGGAATCCTGTTGGGCCTATCCTCATGTACCCCGCCTGGTATTATTATATTCAGAGTCTCCTGATGGTGATCACCGGGCTCGTCCTTTTGGTAATTCAGGTTCATTCCTCGAACTAACCAGCGGAATAATCACAATCTACCTGTTATTGCTTGGAATTGTGAGTATATTGAGTGTAATTTCTGGTACGTCCGGGATGGGATGGAAATTTTTTATCGGCATAATTGGGCTGATACTGTTCATTGTATCGATGTATTACTACTTCCAAAACATCTTCTCGTATACCGCGATGTTTTTTCTGGTTTTCCTCACTCTTGTGTATCTCATCATCTGCATAATCCAGATCACAAGATGATTCGCGCTTAAAGATCCCTTCATTTTTCTGATCTGTGTTAATATGGGAGTTGTCGGAATTACTATTATACCCGGCCTGTATTTTTCTGAATGGTGGACCCAGGATATCATAGGAATACTGTTGATAATCGGCGGACTTGCAGGTTATTTCCTCAAAAATGCAAGAAAGTCAGGTAGGGAACCGGCCTTTTTTTAGTCCTTGGGTCCCTCGAGTATATTGATTAGCGGGATACGATCCTAAAGCATTGTTGTAGTAACATAATTATCAATCTTAGATTTTTAGTCTGCCATGTTTGACCATATCCTAAAAGTCCTTTTGTAACCTTCAGGGGGACTTAGCGAGATTTTTCCATCAACGGGATATCCTTATATTCTGGACAGTCTTTTTCTTCTCGTACATAGCACCATCTCTATGATGTCGAAATTTCTGCTCATCCTTTTTTTCGTAGTGGCAGTGATGGCGGTGATGTTCATGTGGTGGGCATATTCATCACCGGCAACGGTAGGTTCTATTCCTGCACCCTCACAGGTAGAAAATTCCAGCAAGATGGCCTCTCTAAGTCCAACTGAACCACTTAGGACAGTAATTATGGATAATCACCCTAAAAAGAGGAATTTTACTAATTTTTTCCGCGTATAGTGAGGGACCCTACCGGAAAGGAAGGAAAAACAATAGCGGAGAGAATGATGAGTGATCGATGAAAAATACGAAAAAAAGTTGTTCAGGGTAAAGGCACAAAGCCTTCTTTTGCTACAAGTTTCTGGCCTTCTGAGCTCAGGATGTAGTCAATATAGTTTTTAACAAGACCTGCTGGCTGGCTGTTAGTGATCATCAGGAGTGACCTGGAAATCGGGTAACTCTTATCAAGGACTGTCTTGACTGACGGTTCGACGAGTGTTCCGTTGACGCTGATCTTTAATGCTTTCACAGTCGGGTCGATAAAACCAAGCCCGACGTAACCTATTGCACCGGGGGTCTGGGCAACGCTCTGCTGGATCGCACCGTTCGAGTTCTTCTCAAACTGGGTCTTCACGTAATTGGTCTTGTTCATCACCGTGTCAGTGAAGAAGGTACGGGTACCTGACGCACTGTCGCGGCCAATAACGACGATTTCCATGTCCTTGCCGCCAACATCCTTCCAGTTGGTAACTTTCCCGCTGTAGATATCGCGGATCTGGGCGATACTCAGGGAATTAACCGGGTTGTTATTGGGGTTAACGATGACTGCAATGCCGTCAAGTGATACCGGGGTGATGACGAAGGACGGGTATTTCGCTAATTCATCCTTGGTGATGTCTCTTGAGGACATCCCGATATCGACGAGCTTGTCACCGATCTGCTGGACACCAACACCAGATCCACCGCCGGATACCTGGATATTGGTTCCCGGGTTGGCTGTCATGAACGCATCTGCTGCGTCCTGTGCAATTGGTAGTACCGTGGTAGAACCTGATACCTTAATGGTCTTACTTCCCGCATTTGCCTGTGTGGTCTGAGGGGTACTGGCAACAGTCGTGGTTGCCTGTGTTGTGACTGGTGTTGTTAGCTGGGTATGGCCTGCAGTCGGTACACTAGTCTCGGTCTGAGCCTTTCCCGCCGTGTTGTTGACACAACCGGTTGAAAAGACCATGAGCATAAGCAGCACTGCAATAACAAGTCCTGCAATTCCAAATTTCTTATGATCTAGTACCATAATGGTCTAGTTACCATCGATGGCCAGATATATACTGATTCCCGACAGAGAATATATGTATATATATAAACTATAGAGATTATTTATTATCCGCAAGAATACTAGATAAGAATATACAATTGGAAAATATTCGGACTAACTGAACTGTTGCCTCAGCCAGGTCTGGATCTGATCCCTGACATCAGCGAATTCTTTCATGATCTCATCTTTCGGCAGGCCGATCTCGTTTGGAGCGTAGAAGTTATGGTGGATAACAAGGTCTCCTATCGGGAGGCAGGATATACAGGCCTCTTTTCCATTGTCACACAAGGTCACCACCACACTGAAGTGTCTACCTTTGAATTCATGCAGGGTTTTTGAACGCTGATGGGAGATATCGATCCCGATCTCTTCCATCACCGCAACGGCATACGGGCTTACCCCGCCACATGCCACACCAGCGCTATAGACGTTATACCTGTCGCCAAACAGGTGACGCATCAGACCTTCTGCCATCTGTGACCTGACGGAGTTGTAACTACAGAGAAAAATGATGCTTTTTTTATCGTTGCCAGTGGTCTTCATATCAACCCGGTAGATTATTATGCCCTATTTTATCTCGATCCGTTCACCGGTCACCATGTAATGGACTTTCTCTGCCATTTTGCAGGCATGGTCCCCGCTCCGTTCAAGGAAACGGGAGATCATAACGTAGTGAGTGCACCGCGTAATTGTTCTCGGATCTTCCATCATGTACGTCAGGCATTCCCTGAATATCGAGGTCCGCAGGGAATCAACAACGTCATCACGTTTCGACATATGGTTGATAGTATTGAGGTCTTCATGTTCGTAGGCAAGAATCGCATCATCGATCATGGCGACCACAAGCTCTGACATGTGGGGGATGCTGATAAAATTCCCGGTAGATTCACTATCGGCCAGGTGCCTCGTGGCATTTGCAATATCCTTCCCATAACGTCCGATCCGTTCACTTGCCTGTACGATCAGAAGTGAACATACCAGGGTCCGGAGGTCCCGGGCTACAGGCTGGTACAATGCAATCATCGTGAAAATCCGGTCTTCAAGCGAGTCGTGCTGCCCTGAAAGCGCAGTTTTTCTTGTTTTTACTTCTATCGCTTTATCCAGGTCCTGTAATTGCAGGGCACTCATTGAATCGTTCAGCATCTCTCTCCCAAAACGCGCCATGGTAACAACGTCCTGACGGAGTGCAGTTAGTTCATCATGGAATTTATCTGCCACCAGTATCACCTATCCAAATCTTCCTGTGATATAATTTTCAGTAAGCGTTTCTTTTGGTTTCTCAAAGATCTGTTGAGTTGTCCCGAATTCGGCCAGGTCACCCATGTACATGAATCCTGTGTAATCACTCACCCGGGACGCCTGCTGCATGTTGTGGGTGACGATTACGACTGAGTAGTGTGTTTTTAGTTCTTCTATCAGGCCTTCAATCTTCGCGGTCGCAATCGGGTCAAGAGCTGAACAGGGCTCATCCATGAGGATCACTTCTGGTTCCACAGCCAGTGTCCTGGCGATACAGAGCCGCTGCTGCTGCCCGCCCGAAAGGCCCATTGCCGAGTTGTGGAGCCGGTCTTTTACTTCGTCCCACAACGCGGCACTGCGCAGACTTTTTTCGACAATGGCATCCAGCTGCTTCCTTTCTTTCATCCCATGGACACGAGGTCCGTAGGCGACATTTTCATAAATGGACTTCGGGAAGGGGTTTGGCCGCTGGAACACCATACCGATTTTTCGCCGTATTTCTACCGGGTCAACGTCGCTGGCATAGATATTTTTGGCATGATAATTGACAGCACCCTGAATCCGGCAGCTGTCCACGAGGTCGTTCATCCGGTTTAAACATCGTAGCAGTGTTGATTTTCCACAACCGGAAGGACCTATGAGGGCAGTCACCTTGTGGTCAGGTATTCCCATCGTAATATCCTGGAGTGCCATTGCTTCCCCGTACCAGAGGTTGAGCCGGTCAACCTGGATGATCGTATAGTCTTCGTTCATGTTTTTCACCATCGGATTTTCATATGGTAGTGTCGTCTCACGATAATCGCTGCAAGGTAAAACCCGATTACCAGGACCAGGAGTACCAGTGCCGTCCCATACTGGTTGACTGTGGCACCCGGCACACTCGTGGAAAGGATATAGAGGTGGTAGGGAAGAGCCATCACCGGCTCGAATTCAGACGAGGGAAGTGTCCTCGAAGAGAATACCACGGCAGTAAACAGAATGGGGGCTGTCTCCCCTGCTACCCTGCCGATTGACAGGATGGTCCCGGTGATTATTCCCGGGACTGCGGGCGGGAGCACGACACTCCTTACCGTCTGCCATTTCGTTGCCCCAAGTGCCAGGCTCCCTTCCCGGACCGACATGGGCACATTTTTCAACGATTCTTCCGCGGTCCGTATCATCGTCGGGAGCACCATAATAGCGAGGGTGACCTGGCCGGCAAGCAGGGAAACCCCGAATTTGAGATACAGGACAAAGAAGGCCATCCCGAACAGCCCGAAGACGATCGATGGTGTCCCATTCAGCAGGTCAACACCTGCCCTGATGATCCGTGTAATCCTGCCTTCACGGGTGTATTCGTTGAGATAAATCGCAGCCCCTATCCCCAGGGGTAACGCAATGAGGATTGCACCAATGATGAGGTAAAACGTGCCAACAATGGCGGGTGCAATTCCCCCATCTCTCCCAAGGTCGGTTGGTGCAGTAGTGAGGAACTCCCAGGTGATGGCAGAAAGGCCGTTGATGATGATATCCGCAATGATGCAACCAAGGGAGAACAGTACGATCCCGATTGCGAGCCATAACAGGGCAAATGCTGCCTTCTGCACCTGTCGCTGGTTAAGTTTCTGCCTCAATGCAAACCACAGTGCAACTAGGAGGACGGACCCCAGTGCAGCAATAAGTCCTGCAGCGATGAATATGAATAATAATACAATTCCTGCGATTCCACAGACCCCGTATTTTTTTAGGGATTCTACCGTCTCGAAGGAAAGGACCCTGCGATTCACTGGGCTTACACCGGTTTGCCCTTTCCTAATCCTCCCGAGGATCGTGTAGGCGACAAGGTTTATCCCGAGGGTAATTACCAGCAATACCACGGCGATTCCAAATAGGGCGCTGTAATGGAGGCTGCCTACTGACACCTCTCCCATCTCGATCCCGAGTGTTGCTGTTAATGTCCTGACCGGCGAGAGGACATTCCAGATCGGTGACGGGATGACTGCAGCATTCCCGGTGACCATCAGGACGGCCATTGTTTCCCCTATCGCCCGGCCTATTCCGAGGATGACCGCTGCAGTAATCCCCGACAAGGCAGCAGGGACAATTACCCGACTGATAGTCTGCCATTTCGTAGCACCAGCTGCAAGGGAACCTTCACGGAATTCCTTTGGCACAGAACTGATTGCATCCTCAGAAACGCTCACAATTGTAGGAAGGGCCATAATACCGAGAAGGATGGACCCGGCAAGCCAGCATTCCCCGCTCGGGGCATCGAATGACACGCGGAGCACATTGGTAAGGACGACAAGCCCGAAGAACCCAAACACCACAGAGGGGATACCGGCCAGCAGTTCAACTGCAGGTTTTACAACGGCTTTTACTTTTTTGTGGGCCAGTTCACTGATGTAGATCGCACTCGCAATACCGAGGGGGATTGCGATCAGCATGGCAAGAGCCATCACCAGCAGGGTATCGACAATGAGAGGGAAGATCCCATAGAGGGGTGGATAGCCAGAGGGGTCCCAGGTGTCCCCGAACAGGAAATCCGGAAGGCCGACGGTTGAAAATGCGGGGTACCCATTGTAGAGCAGGAATACTAGGATGAAAAAAACAACAACAACCGCAAAAACCGCACAGGTAAACCAAAGTGAGGTCATCATTCCTTCTTTGATATTCCGTGCAGCGGGACTGAAACCCTTTTGCGAGAGGGGTAACTGGGGATCAGACATTGAATATCACCCGGCCCCATATAGAATGATTTGTAATAAAAAGTCCGGAACTCCCCTTGCACAGTGCCATGATCTGACACCCACTAAGAGTGTTAGATTTATACCCTTTTTCGCAGTAAAATATAGATGAATATATACACTCTATAGAAGAATAGAGTGAAAGAAACCAACCATACAGAGGAGCGAATAACCTATGGATATCAGGAAAGTTCAGTTAACAGGGGGTTCGTCGTACATTATCACGCTCCCGAAGGATTGGATCGACAAATTACACGTCAAAAAGAATGATCCTCTTGGGTTAATTTCACAGCCGGACGGGACCCTGCTGGTCACAAAAAATATCACGGATGTGCAGTTGCAGTCAGATAGGGAATTCGATGTCACTTTAATCAAAGATCCGGCCTACCTGTTCAGGCTCCTAATCGGGGCATATATTGCCGGGTTCACAACAATCAGGATTACCGCAAAGCACCGGTTCTCCCCGTTCGTCCGACAGGTTGTACGTGATTTCGCCCAGATGACCATTGGACCGGAAGTCATTGAAGAGACGGATTCCACCATGCTGTTAAAGGACCTCTTAAACCCGATGGAGATGCCGTTCGATAACACCCTGAAGCGGATGTACGTGGTTGTGAAAAATATGCATATTGACGCGGTAACGGCAATCGAGAAATACGATACCCCCCTTGCCGATGACGTTATTGCAAGGGACAACGACGTAGACCGTCTTCACTGGCTGATTGCCCGCCAGATGAATGTGATCCTGAAAAACGTGAACCTCTCCAGGAAGATGGACCTTTCCACTTCGCTCGTGGTGAATACCTACCTGATTAGCAGGATTGTAGAACGGATCGGGGATCACGCCGTCAGAATTGCAGAAAATATGAAAAGAATCGAGGGGGAGGATATCGGTAAGGATACAAAGAAGGCCATCCGTGCTGCAAGTACCTTGTCTCTCGTAATTTTTGACAAAAGTATCGTCTCATTTTTCCAGGCTGATATCGTAGCGTCTCACAGAAATATTGAGTCTATTGCCGAACTCGATGAGGCCTGTGAGCAGATCAATTCCCTGTCCATGACAATGGGGACCCCCCTGGCAATTTCACTTCACTATATCGCTGAGAGTATCAGGAGGACCGGTGAATATGCCGGAGATATTTCAGAGACCGTAATCAATTACCTCGTAGAAGAACAAGGCGTGTAACCCAACTTTGCCACTGAAAAATAAGATGGTTCTTGGTTTAAATTATATATGCACAAAAAACCAAGAACATATGAAATTGTTCCCAATCAGAATATATCCTTTCCTATCGGGACCATCTATGCGGTAGAAAGTCTTTATCAGGTTTTGAATTGCAGTGAAATCTTCGGGAAACACAAGAAGAATGGCATAGATATCAATAAGCTGTTAAAAGCCCTCTTCGTTACAAACTGAATGACAATTTCAGCATAAAACGAGCTCATGAATGGATAAACCACGAAGAAGTCCTTGAGATATTTGAACTTAAACCATTCGGTGAAAGGACCCTGTACCGTCCTCTTGAAACGATCGGAGCCCAAAAAGAAGAGATCATTTCAGACATCCAGGACGTCCTGTTTGAAAGATGCGAATTTGAGCATACGGACATCAATATGGGCTGGACCAGTATAGTCCTGCATGGAGAAGAGGAAAACCTCGGAAATACGGGTATAGCCGTGATCACCGGCCTGATAAAAAACAAATCACTCTGGGTACCACTGAACTTGCCGAATTCTTGAAAAATAAAAATGTTAGGATGTAATGGTGAAATAGCCGTTGCTCACACCGTTTATTGAACTTTGTTCTGTGTCCCGGATGCTGACCTTGAAATCATTACCTGTCATCCCGGTTGAAGACATCGACCAGGTATAGGAGCCAGTGCCACCGCTGCCCAATGAAGTGCTATCGGTAATTGTGCCAACTTCGATACCACCCTTTAAAAGTATAATAGTTACCGTTGACACTGGACTACCCGTGTAATTCCAACTGATCGTTTGATCAGTCCCTCGTTTCCAGGTTTCACCACCATTTGGTGACATGGCGGTGATCGAGGGAGTTACTTCTTATGGGGGAATGATTGTTGCCGGTGTGATAGTGAAATTGCCGTTGCTCACACCGTTTATTGAACTTTGTTTTGTGTCCCGGATGCTGACCTTGAAATCATTACCTGTCATCCCGGTTGAATATATCGGCCAGGTATAGGAGCCTGTGCCCTCACTGCCCGATGGTACTCTATTAGCAATCCAGCCAACTTCGATGCCCTCCTTCAGGAGCACAATATCTACAGTCGACCCTGGACTACCCTTATAGTTCCATTCGACAATTCGAGATGTATTTCGTTCCCAGATCTCTCCCCCTTTCGGTGAAATGACATTGATCGAGGGAGTTGCTTCGGTTGTAAACCTGCCAGAAATTCCTGTGCGGGAAATATTATTCTGTCCAGGGAAGATCCACGGAGTATACCTAGGAGAAGAACTGCTGTCCGCTCCTGACCAGTAATTAACGATGTTATCTGAAATGACAATGAAAGAAAGATTATTCCCTGATTCGGATATCGTTTGTTTAAGCCATTTACTATATGAGAAATCGGGGGATGAGTAATTTAGTTCGTTGGACCCCAGTTCAGAATCGGAGTTAAATGGTTTGGAGGTTCCTGAAACCATGGGTACATCATCTTCAGTTTTAAAATATATCAGTTCTCTGTTATTTGTTAACGCTATGAGAGATCCACCATCTTTTGAGATCTCTAGTTGTGATACACCGGTATTAAAAAGACTATTATTTTGATATTTTCCAAGAAGAGTTCCGTTTTTGTCGAGCAGGTATATTGTCCCCTGGGGTGTCCCGGCTACAATTTTTGAGGCGGACGGCGTCATTGAAAGGGCGGTAATCGGGCCGTCTGCCTGGTATGTCCACATAGGGTCTCCGGAATGGCTATAAGCATGAATGACGCCATCATCGGTTCCTGCTATCACAACTGATCCATCATCTGTGATAAGAAGATCATGAATACGACTGGTTTTTATGGACCAGAGTCCATTTCCATCACCACTTCTTAAAAATAATTTTCCAACCGTCCCTTCCCCAATGGTACCTGCTACGTAACTGCCATTAGAAGATAATGCGATTCTTGTTATGATGTCTTCTGTTATCTCATCCACATAATATTTTTCACCGGTAATCACAAAATGCGGCTCTTTTCCCCCCCAGGTTGAATAAGCTACTGTTAATCCATCTGCTGATATCGCTACATCACCTACCGGAACTGGCTGATGCATATCATCACTCGATAACTTATTGATCGGTCCATCTGACCCAAAGAGTTCGACATCCCCACGTATTGTTCCGATTACAGAATTTTTAACGTTTTTTCCGATATGGAGGTCAGAGATCCAGCCTGTAATGGTTCTGGAACGAAGTTCTATGTACAAATCGTCGGATGGTCCTTCTAACTGAAAATATCTTAGCACACCCTTATCAGAATACAACTCCTCCTGAGACCCTGTAACAATCGCAGAGCCATCTGAAGAAATTTTTGCAATCTGGGTGCCGGGTTCGGAAATCTTCCAGAGTAGTTCACCAGTATCCGAAAACAAGCAGATATCACCATTTGTCGATCCTGATACAATTCTCTTTCCATCGGAGGTGATGGACACACTGGACAGATGGTTTCCCGAAATATTTGTTGACCATCTCGCATCCAATGCTACAACAGGATGAATGACCAGAATACAGAGAAGAAGTGCCAGTATCAGGGTGAAAATATGTTTCATCATTGGAAGTCACACCATTGAACGGAAATGTATGGTGGAAGATTATAGTGATTAGTATGAAAGGTCGGTTATCTGTCTCTCAGAAATGGTGGTTTTATTCGAAAAATTTTAAATTCCTCTGAACCTGAAAAGGCTCGCAGGTAACCTGGCAATGCCAGACCCTCCAGTTCCTTGTGTATTGAACCGATTATTGAATATTACGGATCCAGTGTTTACCGTGTAGGGGTTCACACTTTTGATGGTTTCTGATCCACCATATCCACCCGTACGCTGGACACTGAATTGTTTACTCAAAGTTGCCTTTTTAGTATTTGCATTGGAGGGATACCCGATATTGATAGTTTCTGATGCAACAGTTGTCCCATTCACCTGGATTATCACGTTAGAGGTACCACTCTGTATACCCTTAATGGTGAAATGCAGTTGAAAATCGTTTGGTCCCCCGTTTAGGGGCTGTCGAGTATCATACCAATCCTCTATTGCTTCTTTGATCCCCTCCCAATGCATAGTGCTTATGACCTGTTGAGCTCCGGGACTGGTTGTTCCTGACATCATGATTAAGTTGTATGTGCCATTGATATCATCAAGCCCTACCTCGTCGATGGTTGCATTCCAGATCCCATTTACCGCTTCTCCCTTTCTAGTGACCACCAGATTATCAATAGGGAGGTTTTTAGGGGAGTTATCGATCAAGAGAAGATTCTCATTGACATTTTCATTTTTTACCGTAAAGTTAGCCTCGTCAAGGTTAATGGGAAATGCGAGGTGATCAATTTCATACGAGAAATCGGTCCCTGGCGTATTTATTACCGACTTCATTGTCATGGTCACATATGCCCCATCCTCAAGTCCATGAACATCCGCATCAATGGTACCCCCCGGTGCAATTTGCGTTGGCGTTATTACTATCGTTACCGCACCAACCGTAGAGATAAGCAATATACAGAAAATCGATAGCAGCCCAGCTGCTGTGAGTGACATGATTTTCATTTGAACCCCAATTACACTATAGCACAGCACTCATAAATAATTTATCTAATTGCAATTTTTCTTTATTTACAATTAATTTTTAAAATTTTAAATCATTCCGGCTCCCTGCGTATTCATATCCAGTATTATTCGGGTTTTTTGAGGATTATGTATTTTGATTCGACTTCGTTTTCAATTCAACCGGCATACGATTTCATACCTTTGTTGAAGGAACTGTTCTATCATTCACGGGGGTAAGCAGGACCCTGATACCAAGGGTCAGATTACGGTTATCAGGTTCTATCAGTTCAAATGAACAGGTTTTCTTTAGACTTTCAGTTACCATGCATGCAATAAGTGAACATATTGGGCAGGGATTTATCTGGCAACAGGCTGGTGAAGCTGAGGCGCGGATTTCCCTGCAGCACCGAAGCAACCGAAAATCATACAGGACAACGGTGATTACGTCTTCATTGAGCAGGACCTCGGTTGATGCTGCGACCTGATATATGTCCACGCATACTTCCTCTATCCCACGGACGAGAGTCCTGGTATCCTCTGAAGGGGTCCAGTCATATTCCTTCCGAAGTGCCTTGATAAGAGGATAGCCAGAAGGAGTGAGGATCATACCTCTCGGTGAAGCGATTGAAAAACAATAATCCTCCGTCATTGGGATTTTTTCGAATGCCCCCACCGGATTGAACTGGAAGACCTCCCCCCCGTTGTCATTCGACTGGATGAAATGGGCAATTCCTTTCAGCCCGAGATCCCCTGATATCCTGCAGATCGTAATGCATGACTGAACAGGCAGAAGATTTACCAATCCCTGGTCGAAGCGCTCGCCACCGCTAAGGGTAAACATGAATATCCCGATTACAAAACATCCTACCCCAGATACTACCAGCACTGCAGAGGAGAGATCTCCGCGGTTCAGGATGGTGGACAACATGATCAGCACTATCGCCCCAACGAGGAGTAGCGACCCGTTTATACGGTAACCATCGTAAAAATATCGTTTCATAGAGATTCCTTTGAATAATGCTCTTTCCATTGTCGGTTCTGAACGATAAGAATCCCAAATCCACCTGCAGAAATCAATACGGTGGCGAGAAAAAGATACATGACCGATTCATGTGTCGGTACTAGTACAGCCATCAGAAGAATTATGATTGGAATGAAAACGAAGGACCCAATTTTTATCTTACACATTCCTGAAATATCATCTTCAATGAGCAATCCAAGAGCTATCGATAACACAACGACCCCGTACATGAGGTTTTGTTCCCCAACTGAAACAACAAGCGGGATGGCAAAAATGAAGGAATAAAAACTCCTGTTAATGCTACGCCATGAAGTGAATGTCCCAATAAGAAACAGAAGGGTGGCGAAGAAAACGATAAACTGCAACCCGGATAAAAATACGGGGATCGCCAATACTACCATGAGCACGATAATTCCTGTCCTAAACCAGTCCCTGTTCATGAAAACACCGTTACCGTATCAGCTCCAGACTGCAGACTGTTCCTGACACCGGGTGCATTTGCGTTATTCCCGGGCACCATAAGATGAGCCGAAATATGTCTCTGGTGGAGTTGTTCAATGAGGATGCTGATATGACTTGCATCACCTGAAAACAGGGAGAAAATATAGGCATCTTCGTACTGATCTGCAGCAAGCGAACGTGAAATCTCTCCCTGGAATACATGAGACGGAGGTGCTTTGGAATAAGAGGATATAATCCGGGCAATCCTGGAAAGAAAAATCCTGCCCTCCTCCATTTCGCCAGCCGTTTGCATATCGTAGGAAATTTTGGTTAATACAATACGCATCGTTCCTGTTGTCCGATAACGGTACATTGAATGAAGTCTTCGCACTGGATTTGCATGGCTATGAAGGATCTGCAACGCACTTTTGAGATCACTGATGCGGTCCTGTGCTTTTACCAGGTTAGGACCGGAAATTAGTAGAAGCGAAACGTTACGGTATGTCTGGAACGATCGATCTGCCGCACTCGCGACTGCCTGGATCATTTTTGAAAAATCAGGTGGGACGCTATCTTCATAAAACTCAGGAAGATCGGCAATTATCAAGGGTGTAATCCCGACGGCCCCCATATATTCCCGTACTATTGGTTTATCATGCTTCGCTGTCAGTTTCCAGTCTATATTTCTTACATCATCACCGGGTATAAATTCCCGGTACCCACGTAATCCTGACCCCGACACAACCCTGATCTGTTCCAGGTCCTGCTCGCCTAATTCCCGCAATCTCAAGGTATTTTCAAAATTCCCTATTGGGTAAACCGCTAGTGTGGGACCAGAAAAATCCTGTGATCCAAGGAAGATCTGATCAGAAAAGAACGGATCTGATATGCTCGTCGATAATCCCGGGAACACATGGGAGCCTGATATCAACGGAATAACCGAATATGATATCCGGATGGTGTGGTCCCGGCTTACGGTTCCTTGGAGATCAAGGTTTCCGGCCACCAGTTCAATCCCCACCGGCAGTTGTTCCGTGAATACGAGGTGAAAATATTCAGGAAGTGCATACGATATCTTAAGATTCATGTCGACAGGGATCCCTTGTCTCAAAATCGTGGTCGAGGCGCTCCGGCGGCATCGAATTCCTGATATTATCTCATGCATGGTTTTATTGAAAAAATACAGCCGCCACAATACCGTAAAAAGAAGTGAGCCTGCAATAATTAGTGCAATAGCCGAATCAAAAAAAAAGGAATACACCATAAGGATTGCAACGGAGATAAGAATCCCCCTGCTCAGGTGTGTCAGCTCCATTACCTACGGCACCTCGATATTTTCGAGAATCTCCCTGATTACCTGTGATGTTGTGACATTTCCAATTATTGCCTCTCGCGTGAGAATAATGCGGTGACCAAGTGTAACCGCAGCGAGCTGCTTGATATCGTCAGGGATTACATAGGTCCTCCCCTGAAGTGCCGCCGCGGCTTTTCCTCCCTTGACAAGCGCAAGAGATGCCCTGCTCGATGAGCCAAGCTGAACATCGCCGTGCTTTCGCGTTGCGAGGACAATATCCCTGATATACGTTTTAACCTGGTCACAAACGAAGACCCGGTCGATTACTGCGCGGTAACGGAAGATGTCATTAATCGTTAGAATCGGTGCCTGGACTTCCACGAAATGCCTCCATTCAAGGGAACCACTGTCCGCCCGGTTAATAATTTTCAATTCATTTTCTGCATCCATATATTCTGACTTGTGACAGAACATGAACCTGTCTCTCTGGACCTCGAGCAGGGGAAAAGTCCCTTCAAATTCATGGGGATTCTGTGTTGCCACAACGAAGAAAAAAGGCGGAAGTTCCATTGTTATGCCGTCAACGGTCACCTGCTGTTCACCCATCGCCTCGATAAATGCACTCTGGGCTTTGGGGCTCAGCCGGTTGATCTCATCTATCATGAGAATATGGGTAAAAATCGGTCCTTTTTTAAATTCGAATACTTTTGATTCTAAGTTGAAAATCCTGACTCCGATAATATCTGATGGCTGAATATCGATGGCCGACTGCACTCTTGAGAATTCGCAACTCGTCATGATTGCCATGGCTTTTGCAATGGTGGTTTTTGCAGTCCCGGGAGGGCCTTCTATCAGGATATGGCCTTCTGATAGCAGTGCCGTCAGGATATGTTCGATCAGTTGCTCATTTCCCACAATCAACCGGCCGAGTGCTTCCTGGATAAGATTATAAAATCGTGCAATATCCCGGACATCTTCAGGGGATATGGATGACGAGTCCGTCGCGGAGTTTCTTGTACCGTCGTATCTCCTGGTATCCTGATGCTGATGCAACGGAACATGAGATACGGGTTCACGGTTCATTCTGCCACTCTCATACCCGCCCACATCCCGGAATTTATCAATATTTTCTCTCATTTTAATCACCAGATCTGCTTTCTAAACCCGAATGCGAATAGTATAAAAATCAATGCGAGTAGTCCGATATGAATAAATATAGTCGTTTGTATGATATGAATAATCCGGCTTGGGATGGTGGTATTAGCGGTCAATGAATGGGTCTGGTCGATAATAATTGTTGTATCAGGAGCGAGAATGTTTTTTATGAATGCAGCCCTCCCAGGGTTGTTATCACCCGACATCGCGTTGATGAAAATGCCTGGATCTGAAATGACTATTACCTGGCCCTTTCCTACCGGCTGCCTCGATCCGACAACGAATACACCCAATGTTTCATTGGAATCTGCCCTGTGATTCCCATTTGTATCCTCCCAGCTGAACAGGGATGTTCGAAGAATTGGTTCCCCGCCTTTAAGGGAGGAAGGAAGATCGAGTACAAGTGATGAAATATTCCTGGTTAACGGGGATGTGTTTCCCGGGAATGCCATGACGAACGCGGGGCTGTTGAATGCACTGTCTGCACTGACAAGGGGGTGGGTTCTGATCCTGATATCGACCCCCATCAGGTCGAGCAACTCATTGCCGTTCCCGAAATCATCGAACAGGAGGATGGTGTTTCCCCGCGAAAGATAGTCCTTGTAGATTGATGCTTCAGTAAGTGAATACGGCCCTGTGGGTGCGATAATAAGGAGTGTGGAATCGTTATATTGGTTGAGTAGTTCCTGTGGATCCATCAGCATAACGGTATCTGACCCCTCAATTTCTTTAAAAAATTCCGAGGTCCCGTTCCATCCTGGATTGTACCTGCTATAATCGTTATAATCTGTTGAAAGGTGCACCAGGAAGACCATCGCAACGAGGACCAGGATTCCTGCTGTAATCATGCTGACCGGTTTAAGCAATGACGGTACCACCTTTCGGATTTACTGCAGTCCTCGACATTTCCTGCGGTCGGATGGTACACTCACGGGTCTCCTTTACATCCTGGTTGCCTGAGTAATACGTAGTGACGACCCTTAGTTTCATTAACGTCCTATAATGTTTTGCTGCAACGAATGTATCCGGGAGCCAGTGTTCCCGCCGTTTTTCAGTCACCTTTTTCATCACCCAGCGCTTCGTTCAATGACGTTGCATCATTCTTAAACTGGGCTTTTTCATCTTCTGAATAGGGTTCCGGCCCATAGCGGATCCTTTCATATACCGTGATAAATTTCGAGAGCACGGGGTAGTAAGGCTTTTCTTTACTCCTTATGGCGATTTCCCGGGCTGTAAGTGTCCGGGAACGAGCGACATTCTTTCCCATCCTCAACAATAAGTGCCGGAACATACGATATGCAGCGACCCTGAACCCGAAGGTACTAACCCATGCCGAGAATCGTCTGAAGATGGAAACGCCTTTTTCACCGATTCTGTCTTCCTGGGGACTTTCCATGTCGTCATCATTGAAATAATACTTATCAGATCCCGGACCAGGAGCTTTTTCATACTCAGTATCAATGGCGCCTCTTTCGAGTGGTCCCTCTTTGTTTTTCCGGGGTAACGGAACTATTCGTTTTCGCCGGATGTAAAAAACCGCGCCTCCGATAGCCAGTGCCATTATTCCAACCCTCACCAGAAGTGAGATACCTGACACCGGCGAATCTTCCTTCCCAGGATTTCTTGTCACGTTAATTGTCACAACAGATGACAACGAGGGGTATACCGGATATCCCTCCCCCCTAAAAGACGCCTGGATTGTGTGATTCCCCTCAGTCATTGTCAGGTTTGTCTTGTAGGACCCTTGTTCATTCGTGAGTACCTCAGTTTGATGTCCTGCGTCCCAGGTCAATGTGACAGGGACAAAACTCATGGGCACATTCTGACTTGTCAGTATGCTCCCGGTGCAGATTACCTTACTGGTGGAACCGTTCACGACGGCATCCAGGGTAATTGCTGAACTAACGGGGAGTACTTCAAACGTCACCGGATCAGAAATAGTAGATGACCCGGGGACCGAAGGTACACCTGCGAACAAAGTATACACGGTATGAGTGCCCGACTGAACCCGGTCTATAGTGTAGTGGAATTCATATCTGCCGTTCTGACTGGTTGCCGTTCTGTTAACCAGTACACCATCAACAAATTCCTGCACCGGTTCAGCATTGTTATCAGTTCCTTGGAGGTTGCCCGAAATGGTAAAAGAATCCCCATAATATCCTTCCAATGGGCTCATAACGATGGTGAGTGAATTTTTGAACGATGGTTTCAAATCGAGGACCTGTTGATCAACGAGTTCCTGTTCTGTTTCCTGCTCATTCACAATTGTTTCAAATGTTTTCACAGATTCCTGGTAACTGGTTGTATCAAGCGAGTATTTTGACGATGTGTTGTTCACGATCTCTGTGTTATGGTTGTATCGTTCATACAATTCCCGGACCTTCTTTTTAATCGCAGTCTCTTTATAAACAACCGATGTGAACGATCCCGGATCATTCTGGTCGGTGAACTGGACCTCGAGCTGCCTGAGTTGGTCGAGGTTTCCTGTTTCATTCAGGAGATCAGACAGGATCTGTTCATTGTCCTTGTGTGCATCAACATACCGTGCAATATCAGTCTGATTCATTTCAACCTTGATTATAAGGTTGTTCATCCGACCAAGGATACTTTTATATTCCCTGAGATCTTTCCGGGCTGCTTCGGGATCATCAATTCGTATATTCAGGGTAACCGGTCCGCTGATATCGAGCATTTCCTGCATGAGCACCAGGCTAGATCCCGATGAATTCAGGTCGGTTTTCTGGTATAACCCGGGATCTTCATGAAATTTTGTCGAATATTCACGGGGTGTCTTCTGGTAGAGCAGTGGGTTCTGGAGATTCGGTATAAGTACGATGAAAAATAATACGGAGAGTAGAATGACCCCTGCGAGAAATACTTTTTTTGTCATTTGTTAAGGATCTCCAGAACTTTCCCAGCCACCATTATACCAAAAATAACGACCTGTATAGCAATGAAATATTTCAGATACTTGATTGTTGATGGTTGAACCGTTGAACCGCTGATCAGTTCGGTTACGATCAGAAGGCCAATAAGCCATAAAACAAAAAATATTTCGAGATTTATCTGATACGACAGTACCATGAAAAGGATAATAAGAAAGACCCATACTGTCAGTCCGATGAGTGAGTAAAGGACCTTCTTATTCATCTGAAGCATGTCTCATTTCAACGAATATCATGGTTTCTGTTCGACCAGATCATTACCAAAGCCTAATTGGTATGAAATCAGTTAAGGTCTGTTAATAGGGGAATCACGATTTATATTTCAAAACGGTATCTTCACCCGATGAGAATTATCCTGAATATCGGTTTTTGAAACCGTGTAAAAAGGAGGAGGAACTACGTAAGACCGGGAGATGATGTTACCGCCATCTCTATACGATACACTTTCGGGCAGGGTTCAACAGTCGAGATCCTGAAAAATTTCAGAAATATAAAGAACATTCCCACCCCAACCGGGGTTGTCAAAGCGTTGGGGCAGATCCCCGGGAGCCTGAGGGAATACCAGTTACACACTGTAGTGGCAAGACATCTGGTGTTTTTTTTACATTCCTCAATTTCAAACTATCGATATGGACAAAGAAATTTCTTATGCCGCGGATAACTGGCTGATTATGAGACGTTAGCAAATTCTGCGCGCATGTCCTGACCTTACCTTTAAGGCCTTATAAAAAAATTATATTCATTAATGAAGGACCGCGTTGACAACCTGCTCTCGATAATCCTCCTGGTTGCAATTATTGTTGCAATCGGAACAACCATGTATGTCATTGCGGCACAAAAGGAACGGGAGAGTTTCACGGATTTTTTCATCCTTGGAAATAAGGGGATGGCTGCCGACTATCCGGAAAGGCTAGTAGTCGGTACCGGATATCCAATGTTCATCGGGATTGGAAACCACGAATACCGTAATGTTACCTATACGGTCGAGACCTGGCTGGTGCAGGTGAATAATAGCGATGTTTCGAATATGTCGACCATATCCCGCATGGACCGCCTTGACCGCTTTAAATTTACACTCCCCCATAATGAAACGGAAACCCGCCCATTCAATCTTAACGCACCGACAACAGGGTACAACCAGGTGGAATTTTTATTATTCAATGAATCAATCCCTTCCGAAAATATTACCGGGATGGACCGGATCAATGCCAGTTACCGGGACCTTCATTTATGGGTGATGGTACGGGAAAAACCCAATTTGCTTTGAATTCAGAGGGGCCTGGGCAATATTCTCTTATTAGCTGTGCCTCATATCGAGATAGACTGTTTATCTGGTCCTGCCAGATCTGGGTGGGGTAATTCGGTTGTTCGCTAGTATGAGTGTCTAACGATTGAGATTGTAAAAAAAATGAATTGAATGGGTTCTGCCCCAAACCCCGATTAAGAGAGTTCCGCCGCCTCCGAAGGACGCCCCGGCGGCGGTTCAATAACGAATATCAGCCAATTTGAAGAATCAAGGTTCATTGACGAATGCTTTAGTAATTACACTGGAAATAGTGCCGAATCTTATGGATTCGATTCGTTCGTTTTTTACCTAATACCTATGAAGAATCATGGATAATGTAGTGGATCTGAGTTTCGTTTTTACAAAAAGATCCTTACGCTAAAATAAAGGTTTTGATGTCTAATAGACAGAACTCAGTTAGAATATCAAAATCATCTGATAGTTTGGCTCTTTAGAAATGCTCTAATATATCCTTACCGTTTCGGACTATTCCTTAATTTTCCAACGCTCCCGGGGCTACGCCCCGCCGCTGTGGCGACCCCGGTTGGGATAGTGACAGTCCCCAAAAACACTTAGTTAATCGGATTTTGCTAAACCCTGCCCCAAGAATATCTTAATGGGGGTGGGGCAGGGAGGGGGTGAAACCCCCTCCTGTCTGGCAGTTCAGTAAACCTTAATTATTATTCTTAGGATTTCTACAGAGCCAATAGTTTAAAAGGATGTAGATTTTTCAAAACTAATTATCCCGAAAACATGGAATGGTAGATAAAAGAAGGCATTCTCCGAGTGATACAGCCAAAAATTCACCCTGGTTGATTATTCATTACCTTGTAGAGTTCCATGATCGCAAAACATGCTGGCAAGCCCCTTTTCAAGTGTGTAGGTCGGTTCAAACCCGAACCCTTCCCTTGCCTTCGTAATATCAGCAACCGAATGTTTTACTTCTCCCTGCCTTCCCTTTTCATAGATAATTGACTCTGTCTTTCCCGATACCTTCATGATCAAGCCGGCCAGCTCGTTCACACTGGTCCTAATCCCATTTGCCACGTTGAAAACACCCTGCGCATTACTTTCCATTGCCTTCAGGTTCGCCTGTACCACGTCGTTCACAAACACGAAGTCCCGCGTCTGCTCCCCGTCGCCATAGATAACAGGTGGCTGGCAATTCCGTACACGCTGGATAAACTTTGGTATGGCTGCCGCATAATCTGAATCCGGGTCCTGCCTCGGGCCATAAACATTAAAATAACGGAGGGATGTGGTACGAAGTCCGTATAATTCAGAGAACAGCCTGCAATAGTACTCACCGGCCAGTTTAGCGAAGGCATAGGGGGACTGAGGGTCGACTGGCATATCCTCCCGTTTCGGCAGTCCGGGAAGATTTCCATACACAGCGGCGGAAGAGGCGCAGACAACTTTCCTGATACTCGTATCCCTGGCTGCGATCAGCACGTTAAAGGTCCCAGTCATGTTGATATCATGGTTAGCGATGGGGTGCTCAATTGATCCCGGCACCGTTACTAGTGCGGCCTGGTGAAAAACACCGTCCGCCTCCTTGAATATCTTACGAAGGAACAACAAATCGGTAATTGTTCCTTCAGCAAACGTCACCTGCCTGTTGACGATAACCTTGTTAATGTTATCCAGTTTCCCGGATGATACATTATCGATAATGATTACCTCGTCTCCCCGGGCCACAAGGGCCTCACAAATATGGGACCCGATAAATCCTGCACCCCCTGTCACAATATACTTCGTTCGATATCCCCCTTTACCTATTACAACTCATGATGTGTTTGTAACTTATCCGTTGAAGCGAAATATTTTACGATTTCCAGTGACCACATCTTTACACAATTCCCATGGGGGGCCAGCGTTATGCACAATCCCACTACAGGCAATCCCCTTAAAAAGCCGGCAATCTCGATAATCAGAACTTGAGGTAAACTGGATAATTCATATTCCCGGAACCTTCAAATACCCAAAACCATACATTTGAGATATTTATTTCTGACGATAATGAGCCAGTCCAGCCAGATCGGATAATTCTTTGGTGTGAGAACCATAGACCTCATATGATCGAAGAGTACAACCCAGGGTCCATTTCCATTACTGTAAATATCCGCGCATCCTGCCACCTCAACCTCCGGAGAAGGAAATTAACCGAATTATTTAATACACCGAGAATTGGTATCCGCTCCGGGAACTGCATTTCATGCGGTGTGATATCTGATAAACTCACTATTCCCTGTGCGAATTGCTGAAACGCTTATGATGATTGATTTTTGGGAAAGGAACATGAACCGGGACATTTTTAGCTGTATCGTGTAGATTGAAATCCCCTGATATCATTGAGTGAAGATGATAGTATACATTAATATACAGCATTGTTGTAATGTTAGGTAGTAAAGAGGTACTGATAATCATGGTTCAGAATTGTTACAATGTGAAACGAACTGATAGCTGGACGGAGATCCCTATTTTGTTCAAATTCATGATTAGCATGCTGGTTGTCGCCATAATCCCAATAGTTCTCCTGGGAATTGTTTCAATAGGAGGTCCCGCAAGTATAATGGCAATCTTGGGGTTCCAGGCAACAATCATCCTGCTGGCTATAATCACTCTTTCAAGTGTCTTACTATGGGGTTTTTTCCTGGCCGGCAGTGTTACAAGCCAGATCGTCAAGCGAGGATATCACTAAATATTTAAGATCTCTTTTTTTTAATACCGTATACTATGGGCCAGTCCAGCCAGCTCGGATAATTCGTTGGGGTGAGAACTATAGAACCTCATATGATCGAAGAGTACAACCCCCCTGACCATTCCGTTACTGAAAATTTCCGCGCATCCTGTCATCTCAACATCAGGAGTGGGTAATTAACCGAATTATTCATTATGCCGAGAATTGGTATCTGCTCTAGGAACTGCATTTCATGCGGTGTGATATCTGATATACTCAATATTCCTGTGCGAATTGCTGAAACGCTTATGATGATTGACTATTTGGGAAAGGGAAAATGAACCGGAACATTTTTAGCTTTATCGTGTACATTGAAATTCCCGGATATCATTGAGTGAAGATGATAGTATACATTAATATACAGCATTGTTGTAATGTTAGGTAGTAAAGAGGTACTGATAATCATGGTTCAGAATTGTTACAATGTGAAACGAACTGAGAGCTGGACGGAGATCCCAATTTTGTTCAAATTCATGATTAGCATGCTGGTTGTCGCCATAATTCCAATAGTTCTCCTGGGAATTGTTTCAATAGGAGGTCCCGCAAGTATAATGGCAATCTTGGGGTTCCCGGCAACAATCATCCTGCTGGCTATAATCACTCTTTCAAGTGTCTTACTATGGGGTTTTTTCCTGGCCGGCAGCGTTACAAGCCAGATCGTCAAGCAAGGATATCACTAAATATTCAGGATATCTTTTTTTTAATACCGTATACGATGAGCCAGTCCAGCCAGCTCGGATAACTCGTTGGAGAGACAACCAAAGAGCCTCACATGATCGAAGTGTGCAACCACATGGTCCATTTCTATTACTGAAAATATCCTCGCATCCTGCCATCTCAAACTCAGGAGAGGATAAATAATCGAATTATTCATCACCGCAAGAAGTAACATCTGCTCCAGGAATGGCGTTCATGAGGTGAGATAAATGAGATACTCAGGAATAAATCACAAAAAATAGCGATGGCTTTTCATGCTGAGATCCGAATTGATCATGTGTCAATACTACCATAAAAGAAGAGAGAAATTTTTTTTGTTCCCTCTTATCGGGAGGCCAGGGGTTGGAAAAATATTTGTCCCGCGTATTTCTTTTAGCTCAATTCCAACTATCCAGACACAAACAGGTTTTTCACGATAAGCCCTTCTGAAGAATATAAATCCGATGAAAATCCGGGATTACACAATACCTTTCCACAAATCGCCCTGAAACTGGAGTAAGCGGAATATTTTTCAGATTTGATCTCTTCATTCCTGGTGTATGTTACATTCGAGGGAGGATGGGCGTATATCTTATCAGGCAAATCAGTCTGAATAAGAATATCACTGGACGCATGGATTTTCCGAACCTGGGTCCCTTCATGGCAATGCCTGGAACCCACAACAAGGTCTGCAGCCCCCTCAAGAACCGGTTTGATGAGTGCTGGAATTTCTGCCGGATTATGTGAGCCATCTCCATAAAGGGTCACAACAATGGATGGTCCCAGCTTGATGACGTGTTCATATCCCTGCCTTAACGCGTATTCCCTTCCATTGTGTTCAGGTAATTTGAGTACTTTTGCTCCACCTTCGAGCGCCACCTCAGAAGTTCTGTCTGTTGACCCGTCATCAACGACCAGGATAGAATTCACGTATTGTTTTGTAAGCAATATTACAGAGCCGATGGAAAGCTCTTCATTAAACGAAGGAATGACTGCTATCACATTTCTTTTTCCTGCCGTTGATACTACATTACGTGTTTGAATGTTCGTGAAACGCGGAAATGCAGGGTTTCGTCGTTGCACTTCAATTAACTGTGTGCTGGTTATACAATCCATCATTTTTCCCCCAAAAAGTTTAAACTAGATTTTACCGATTATTGTTTTTATTATTCAATGAGATAAATATTACCTTTTACAATTTTAATGCAATCTAAAACTGTCATCAATTGTGATCAACCTTTAATGTAAATCCGGTTCATTCGTAAAAACCCTGCCGACCTACCAGAAAAAAGGGGTCCAATAATGACGCGGAATGAGAAAAATTACTGGGGTTAATCCTTCCACTTATGAAATTTATCGTAGGATGGAATGCCTACCCGGTCGTTCCTTCCGATAGGGGGAATGTTGCGATACAGCCGATACGTGAGGTGAAACTGTGTACGCGTTAGTGAGATTGTTCATCATAAAGGAATAAGCGAGATGCAAGGTTGATAGTAACAATGCAAAGGAGAGAATTGGGTTATTCTCCATACACTATCGGTTGGAGTGTGCCCGAAGAGTCAGGTTTAATTCGCACATAACAACATTTTCCTCAAGAGAGAATTATTTATTCTTTGAGAAATCACATATATATTAAAGACGGAATAGGATTCAGGAATCTTTTGCAACTGCAATAAGATAGTCTAAATACGAATTATCGGGGGGTAATTTCTACGAGTGTCGACGATACCAACAACAAAGACGAAAATGCTGACATCTCCAATACTCGCAGCTTTTCATCTGCTGTTTCTACACAGAGAAACCAGTACCAGGCATTTTCAAATACCGTTACGGCCAATTCAGCAACGGAGATTTTAAACCCTGTATGGCCTGAACCTATCGGCAGAAATGGTCCCTTGTCTCCTGGGGAAATGCCCTACGAACAAGAGATAGGAAGTACCGCCAAAATTGATATATACAATTCGCAACGGGTGTCCCCCACGGTCTCTATTATCGCTATCATTCCTGCATTCAATGAGGAAATCTCCATCGGTTCCGTTGTTTTAAAAACCCGGTCAATGGTCTCCCGGGTCATCGTTGTGGACGACGGATCCACTGACAGTACGAGCATAATCGCGATTCTTGCCGGGGCAGAAGTCATCCGTCTCGAAAAAAATCAGGGCAAGGGGCATGCGATGATGGCTGGTTTCAACCGGGCCCGTGAACTCGACCCGGATGTCGTAGTCATGCTTGACGCAGACGGACAGCACAACCCGGCAGAGATCAAGGACCTCATTCCCCAGGTGATCAACGGTGAGGCTGACCTAGTTATCGGCTCACGCTTCCTCGTTGACGGAAATAAGATCCCGCGGTACCGGCAGGCCGGCCAGAAGACGCTCGACTTTGCTACCAAGCTCAGTTCAGGGTTCGCATCGACGGACTCACAATCAGGTTTCAGGGCGATCAGCAGAAAAGGACTTCAGAATTTAAATTTCAAGTCTGAGGACTACAACATCGAGTCCGACATGATTACCCAGTTTCTTACGCGTGGACTTACCATCCGCGAGGCGCCTATTACGGTTCAATACGAGGTACCGAACAAGCATAAGAAGAATCCGTTCACCCATGGATTCGATATAGTGGGCCACTTGGTGGGAATTTTAGGATATAAACGACCTCTGCTTTCGTTCGGGATACCGGGGACATTATCTGTACTAGTGGGTTTGCTATTCGGGTCATGGGCTTTTTCTACCTATCAGATAACCTCCAAGTTTCCATTTGACTTGACGATGTTAGGTGCGTTGTTCATGATAATGGGGCTCTTGTTGGTGACGACAGCCTTCATCCTGAATTCGCTGGTGCAGCTGGTGAAGATGGAACGATGATAATCGGGTTGGTATATTGATAGCAATCGTCCTCGGTGCCCGGCCCGAGATCATCAAAATGTCTCCTGTGACCAGGGAGTGTGCGGGGCAGGATATCCCTTATCATGTCCTTCATTCCGGCCAACACTATTCCTGCGAGATGGACCGGGTATTCTTTAATGAGCTGGAGCTGCCAGGTGCCCAATACAACCTCGATGTAGGATCCGGCACTCAGGCAAACCAGACTGGAAAGATCCTACTGGGGGTCGAACAGGTCCTTGAAAAGCAACCCCCTGATATTGTTCTGGTGCAGGGGGATACAAACAGCGTCATGGCTGGTACCCTGGCTGCAGTAATTCGGGATCTGGTGACCCGGATATCCGAAATGATGGGATTTTCCGGGCAGATTCTCTGGGATGCCAGTAAACCTGATGGACAACCAAAACGATGTCTTGGGGTTAATAGAGCAGAGAATGATTTTGGGTTTTTAGCGAAAACCCCATTCAGGGAAGGACTTAATAAAACAATTCAATGGTACAATTAAGCCGTAGATCAAGGTACGCTATGAAGATACTTGTCATCTGTTCAACTCTTAATTTACAATACAATCTAGGATGCACCCCCTCTTGGTGGCAGCTTTTAAAAGCCCTGCATGAAACCGGAAATGAAGTCATTGCTGTACCTTTCCTTGGGGATCCGGTTGAATCGCTCTGGTGGCGTTGCTATCCCAATCCCTGTGCAGCAGAAAGCAAAATATTTAACCGCTTCCTGGATTGGAAAAAGTCACGCGGCACACACACCACCTGTCAAAAACCGGGTCAACAAAGCAACCCGTCATTTTTCAACAAATTTTCAGAGAACTACATTCGGTCAAAGTGGGAAAAATCACTCCTTTCAATCCTTGATAAGGAACGGGATATCGATGCCCTTCTTTTCATGAATGTCCCCTTGAATTTCATCAAGGGTATTCCGGAAAAGATCAAATCCACGTATGGGATTCCGGTTGCATATTATGATGGAGACATGCCCACCATTCTCCCAAAATATGCGCCTGAACGCGGATTTAAATTTAACTATTATGTTGACACAGATCTTTCTGTATTCGATGCGTTTTTCACCAATTCCAAAGGTGTAATCCACGATCTCAAAGAGATGGGAGCAAAGAATGTTCATCCCCTCTATTTTGCAGCGGATCCCGAATTATTCAATCCGGTGAATGTCAATAAAGATATCGATATTTCATTCTTCGGCTACGGTAGTGAGTTTCGTGAAGAATGGATGACAACGATGATTGCGGAACCCTCAAAGCAGCTACCCGAGGCAAACTTCTCTATTGGGGGGATGGGGTTCGGTATTCCGTTGGGCAATGCTCACCTTATTGGCAATCTCCCCCCCTACAGTGCCATTAGGGAGTTCTGCTGCAGGAGCAAGATCTGCCTGAACATCACCCGGTGGTCTCACGCATCAGTTTATGCTTCTGCAACCACACGTCTCTTTGAACTTGCAGCGTTTGGGGCGTGTATCGTATCACAACCTTACAATGGAATTGAAGAATGGTTTGATGTTGGGAGAGAGATTATTGTAACAACCAGTAAAGAGGAGGTTATTAAGAATTACGAATGGCTTCTTAGTTCAGTGGATGACCGCCAAAAGATTGGAGAACGGGCACGGCAACGAATCCTGAAAGAGCATACCTATTGTCATCGTGCAGAGGAACTTATTTCTGTATTGAAGGATTGTAAATATTGACATAGGATACTATTATTTTAGGTATACCCGATTGCTATTGCGGGATTGATCAAAACACATATACTCCATTAAAAGAATGCCCCCGCACTGCAAGATTGTATCCGATAAATCCGGCACCACCGGTAATGAGAATCATATCATTCATATTCCGAATACACCTCGCAGAGCTCCTTAATAATCATATCGATATTATAGGTAAAATTCCAATCCGGATAATGACTCCTGAATTTTGATACATTCGAGATATACCATACATGATCCCCCGAACGGTTAGATCCTGAATATTCAAAGTTGCCTTTTTTGTTGAGAATTGCTTCGATTACTTCGATTGCTTCAAGCAGGGAAATATTTGAGTATCTCGAACCGCCTATATTGTATACTTCCCCAACTCTTGAATCCTTATAGAAATGGTAAAAGGCATTTACAAGATCATAACTATGTATATTATCCCGGACTTGTTTTCCTTTATATCCGAATATGGAATATTTTGTTCCAGTGGCAACACATTTAACAAGGTACGCCAGGAATCCATGAAGCTCAGCAGGGCTGTGGGCAGGACCCGTCAGGCATCCCCCCCGGAAACAGGCAGTCTTGAGTCCAAAATATTTGCCATATTCTTGGACCATAATATCTGCTGCCAGTTTTGAGGCTCCAAAGAGACTATGCTTTGACTGGTCGATCGACATGGACTCATCAATTCCCTCGAAATAAGGATGATTTGGATCAATTTCGTACCGTTTTTCCTTCTCGATCAAGGGAAGACTATTCGGGATGTCCCCATACACCTTATTAGTCGAAGTGAAGATAAAAACGCCATCCGGGGAATATTTTCTAAAATTTTCTAATAATATGAGGGTTCCATAGGCATTCACACCAAAATCGGTAAAGGGTTCTCGGGCTGCCCAGTCATGTGAGGGTTGGGCTGCACAATGTATGACCAGATCGATCGGGTGTTCCTTGAAGATGTTCTCAACAGCAGATCGATTTCTAATATCAATATTAAAGTGATTGTAAGAACTGATCTGTTGTTGCAGTTTGTGCACATTCCATTCGGTACTTGAATCTACCCCAAAAAAATACTGTCGCATATTATTATCAATACCAATTACAGAAAAACCGGCATTAGAAAAAAATTTTACCGCTTCAGAACCGATTAATCCTCCAGAACCTGTAATCAATGCAGTTTTCATACTTATTCCTTTTAAACTATTGCACGCAATTTTAGATTAACATTCGGATACATAATTCAAAAATTTCACATTTTCAGCAAGGATCAGATTTCATTCTTGAGACGTCCTTCACCCAGTCTATTGTCCTAATTAACCCCTTATCAAGCGAAACCTTCGGCTCCCAGTTAAGGATCTTTCTAGCTTTGGTTATATCTGGTCTTCTGCGGAGGGGATCATCCAGGGGTAGAGGGGCAAAGGCAAAATCCGAAGATGATCCGGTCAACCCGACAATCTTTCTTGCCAGCTCAAGAACTGGAATTTCATTAATATTTCCGATATTAATCACTTCCCCCCGTGCTGCGTCGAGAGCGGCAAGTCTGATTAATCCCTCGATTTGATCGGTTACATAGGTAAAACTCCTCGTCTGCAACCCGTCTCCAAATATCGTAATGGATACACCATGAAGTGCCTGATCGATGAATCGTGGAACAACACGACCATAAATGCCATCCATCCGTATGCGAGGTCCATACGTATTGAAAATGCGGGCAATTCTAGTATTCAGGTTATGCTGTCTCTGGTACGCAATTACGTATGCTTCCCCACAACGCTTAGCTTCATCATAACATCCGCGTGGACCGAGCGGGTTCACATTACCAAAATAAGATTCTGGGGTAGGGACGATATCCGGGTTTCCGTATACTTCACTCGTTGAGGTATAGACGAACCGGGCACCGTGTTTTTTTGCAATTCCAAGAGCAACAAGCACTCCCAGTGTATTCGATTTCAGGATCTGTATGGGGTAATGTTCAAACTCAAAAGGTGAGGCACGGCTTGCCATATGAAAGACGAGATCGATCCGCGAATCAACAGGCAGCGGTATTGTAATATCGTGATTGATGAACTGAAATCGCTCATGACTCAACAGGTGCGAAATATTGCGCTCCATTCCGCTGGCTAAGTTATCTACACAGGTAACAAAAGCACCGTTATCGATGAGGGTGTCACACATCCATGAACCAAGAAATCCCGCACCGCCGGTCACAAGCACACGATAGTCTTCAAATGAGATATCTCCAAGATTTTGTCGAATCTGGTCACGTTCTTCCAGGGGGTTAAAATTCATCCTTGATCTCCTTTAAGAAGTTCTTGTAAAAACGATCGCATCTGCCCGGCAAACTCCTCCCGTTCAAGCGTGAGTTCAATGCTGGATTTCATCCAGCCCAGTTTGTCGCCAATATCATAGCGGCGGCAGTTGGTAACAAGTCCAAGGGGTTTATCAAGTTGACGGAGTGCATCCGTGAGTTGGATCTCGTCATTAAAGCCAGGTTTTAATGAATGTAATATCGAAAAAATATCCGGAGTTAGAATGTATCTTCCGATTGCTCCAAGATTGGATGGCGCATTCCCTGGTGCCGGCTTTTCAATGATATCCTTGATTGAATAGACCCCTGAATTGATTTCCCTGCCATCGATAATCCCATAATCCTTGATCTTAGTGATCGGAACAGGTTCTATTGCAATGATTGTTACATGATACTGATCATAAGCATCTATCAATTGGCGGGTGCAAGGATTGATATTCGGGGGAGAAATACAAATTGTATCCCCCAGCAACACTGCAAATGGTTCATCATCGCAGTGTCGTTCTGCGAGAAGAATTGCATTGCCAAGACCTTTTTGTTCTTTCTGTCGGATAAAATGAATGTCAGGCAGATCAGATAATGATTTTAAGGTTTCATAAAACAAATTTTTCTCATCATTTTTGAATTTAGACTCAAGTTCAAAGCACCGGTCAAAATGATCTTCAATCGCACGTTTATTACGCCCGGTAATGATCAGGATATCATCCACGCCCGACTGGATAGCTTCCTCCACAACATACTGGATAACCGGTTTATCTACTACAGGCAGCATTTCTTTGGGCTGAACTTTTGTGATGGGAAGGAATCGGGTTCCAAATCCAGCTGCAGGGATTACTACCTTTCGTACACTCTGCTCCGTTTTCATATAATCACCATGTAGGGAATTATCAAGGATTTTTTTGTTACCAGCATATACCCTCGGTTCCATTGCAGGATAGTATTCGCCTACCCTCAATAATTACACGGGTCTTCATCCGTTCAAATTCCTTGTTAATCTTTCCAAATTCCGGCCATTCGGTCATCACAAGACAGGCATCCGCTCCATCGAGTGCATGACCGGCGGAATGACAATATGTAACTGTAGGAAATAACTTGCGCATTGCCTCAACTGCCATCGGATCATAAGCAGAAACACTTGCACCATTCAAGAGAAGTTCCTGAATTACCGGGATCGCCTTTGAGTCCCGGATGTCCTCGGTGTTATCCTTGAATGCAAGACCAAGTACAGCGATTTTTTTACCGTTGAGATTGCCAATGCGGGCTCGTAGCAATTTAAGCAACCGGTTTGGCTGCTGTGTATTCACTTTCAAAACAGCATGGAGGATGAGCGGATCTTCACCAATAGCTTTTGCAAGAGAAATAAGGGATGAAACATCCTTTGGAAAACAGCTACCCCCAAATCCAACACCAGCATTCAGGAATTGTGTTCCAATCCTATGATCGAGCCCGACACCGCGCATCACTTCATATACATCAATGTGAAGCTGTTTGCAGATATTACCAATCTCGTTTGAGAATGAGATTTTCATTGCAAGGAATGCATTCGAAGTATACTTGATCATTTCCGCAGCGGAGAGACTAGTACGAATAACAGGAACATCGATTTTATGATACGCTTCAGCCACATAATTAAAAGCCCGGTCATCCGCGCTTCCGATTACGATACGATCCGGGTGCATGAAATCTGCAATCGCACGTCCTTCTCTAAGAAACTCCGGGTTCATCACAAACCCGATCTCTCCTTCGGTTTTGTGTGCGGACTGTAATACCCCAGGGCAAACGATCTTCGCGGTGGTTCCCGGTGGAACAGTACTCTTAACGACAACAACACAATATGTTGGGACAGTCCTTCGTGCAGCCCCAATCATTGCACTGGCGGATTCAATGTAAGAAAGATTTGCACTGCCATCCGAATTTGGCGGTGTACCAACGCAGATGAAAATAATGTCCGCTGACGCAACTGAATCATATGTAATACTTGCGCAGAGCCGGTTTCCGATGTGCTTCTTAAGCAAATCTTCGAGACCGATCTCATAGATGGGTGGTTGCTGTTCATTTATTGCCAGTACTTTTGCAGGATCAATCTCGATTATTGTTACATCGTTTCCGAGTTCCGCAAAACATGCTCCAGATACAAGACCCACATAACCGCCACCAATAACTGCAATTTTCATCGAGTGCACCGCAAAGTAATTAGATCTTTGTATGATTATTTATTGGAAAGTATGAAAATTCTTGCATACTATGAAGTTATAACAGTTGACGTAAAATCCCCATTTCGAATTCGGAATCAGAAAAACCGCCAACTTTTTGTATCCATTACATCATCCATATAAGATTGAGAATAGCTATTAACCTTGCTTAGGTTTTTATCTTAGCACAGAGAATAAAAAATATGAGCGGGTTTGGGGAACAAGTTAGATGAAATTCGGGATCAGTAGTTCACTAATTTTAACTCATAATCCGAAAGTGGGACTGTAAAAAGCGAATCGAAAGATCTTTATACCCCGCGGGCGGCCCAATATGCCTATACAAGTCGCCCGCAACAAGGGTAAGACACTAGGAGCCAAAGAATGCTCCGATTCTGTTGTTGAGATTCTGAACAATCACATCACCATCCCGATCAATGGGAAACTCAATCAGAAGACAATAATCAGAACACTGGTCGGAATGGCCGCCGAAGGCCAATCAATCCACTCGATTCGCAATCACCTCACTTTGGTTCCCTGCGAGACCTCTTGTAGGTATCATCTTGCCAAACTGGATCAAACGGATTTGGAACGGATATCTTCGTCAATTCGATGGGATCTGCCATTTCCGGTATTAGAAGCCGGAAAATCATATTCATTCGCAATTGATTACACCGATGACCCTTATTACGGTAAGATCGGAGATGAAAACGCTGAATATGTCAGGAAAAGTCAGGCAAAGTGCTCAACAACGAAATTCTATACCTATGTGACCCTGTATGTCATGGAAAACGGGAAAAGATTCACTCTTGCGGTATTCCCTGTGAGAAAAGGTCAATCGAAGATAGAATCCATTCGGCATTGTCTTGAAGTTATTTCGTCCCATTCCCTTAATATTGAAGTGCTCTGCCTTGACCGCGCTTTCTATTCGATTGATGTGTTGAACTTCCTGGAAGATGGGAAAATCCCCCATATCATCCCTGTCGTGAAACGAGGCAAGAAGATCAAGGAATTGCTTAACGTTTCACATTCTTGCCATCGATACCATATTCTCGAACGACCAGGCAAGTTCAAGAAAGTGCTCGTGGCGATTAAAGTCGGGTATATGAAGGGAAAAACAGGAAAGAAAGGTTCTTTCGCATTGGGATACGCGGTTTTCGGAATTTCATGGACACCCGAAAAAGTACATCAAGCCTACAAATCCCGGTTTGGGATTGAATCATCATACCGGATGAGAAATACGGTCAAACCTTTCACAACTTCCAGAAATCCTACTCTGCGTTTCCTTTTCGCAATCATCTCCTTCCTTCTGGAAAATGTCTGGGTTGCTCTTCAATGGGAGTATTTCTCCCCGGTTCAGCGCGGTCCTCGAAAAATCGAGGTCGATCTATTCAGATTCGAGCAGTTCAGAATGTTTGTCTGGGAAGGCATCCGGAGAGTATTGAAACGAGTTTCCGAAATACAGGTTTTGCGGTATCCTATTTGATTTTTGAGGGTGATTATTTTGAGAACGCTATACTGGATGGAGGGAATTTAGCGAAGTACTGGGGATATAATAGATTGGGAGGAACTCCAGCGCCAATTGGATGGACAAGGATATTCGATAAAACGGGGCACCATTCAGGATGCATCGTTCATCATCTCCGATCCCAGTACTTCTCTAAAATTTCCTCCGTGAATATTGGATAGTCATCAATCGTTATCACACTCCACTCAACTGAAACTTCGAAGAACCGTAACAAAAGTAACGAATTTGAGTTTTTTCCGAATCCCTTCCCAAACGAATAGCCGGAAGAGATCAAAACGGAATAAATCCTCATCAATCGTTCTCGGTCCTCGTCGAACCCGGGAGAAGAAAATCCATTGAAGAGACACCCAGATATTCTTAAGGAGGAACGAGATAATGGTCAGCAGGTACCGTATTGCAACGTTTCTGGAAGAGGTCTTAGCTCTAACGATATTCCGCATACGGTACGACGATTCGATAGCGAACCTGTTCTTGTAAACCCGATAGACCCTCCGGGGATTCCAGTCAATACCGTAAACCACGTAACCGAGATTCACATTCCCGAATTTCTTGTTCTTTCCCTGAAGATATTGGACATCAATAGCCAGGGTAAGCTCAAGGGGTTCTCCGGTTCCCATCATCGTATATCGAGCATAACGGGAATGGTTACCCCGGAGTATTTTCTTGAGTTCCTTGCCGTGTTTTCTCACAGGAACGATATGCGGAATGGACTCTTTCTGGAGAAACGAGAACACCGCGTTTGAGTAAAAACCCCGATCAAGACAGAGAACCGTAATACCCGCGTTAAGGTCCTTAAGGATAGCCAGAAATCTTCGAATGTACTCAACCGTTGACACTCCTTTCTTTACGGGGAAAACGGCAATGGTTAATCGTTGGCCTTTTGTTATTATGTAGAGAGATACGTACGAGTAAAATGTTGTTGTGGAGTCTTTCATTTTGCTTTTAATGACATAATCTTTGTTCGTTTCAACAATTTCACCGTAATAGGGATCGTTGGTGAAATCTATCGCAAAATGGTATGATTTTCCGGGAACAAGGATCTGGTCTTTGGTATACATGAGAATTTTCGACTGGATTTCCTGAAGTGAGTCCAGGTCTACTTTGGATAAATGGTACCTGACTGACGTTTCACAAGGAATTTTCTCTACGACTTTATTGATTGAATGCACAGAGAGTGTGTTCGCTGACATCCCAACAAGCGACCGAATTATCGTCTTTTGTTGTAATGTGCCGTTGATGGAGATGGTGATCTGCCGGTTTATTGCATCAACTGCAATTTCGGAACAATCTTGTGCTCGTAACGTCTTCTCTTTTCGGCGGGCAATTTGCCGTATATTGACCATATTCGGCACCCGCTGCCTATTTAGATCTTCCGGTTTTCTTTAGTTCGGGCTAAAAATTAGAGAAGTACTGGATCCGGGGAATGCACCGGTCGATAAACCACGGGGGACGCTGCAAAGACCCGGCGGAGCAGGGATGGAACCTGGGCCAGGAAAGGTACCAAATCAGAATTTGGATACAAACACCATTCACTCATCGACAAAGAATACCATTTCATCCGAAGATTCGATACATCTACTGCATCACTGCACGACAGCCAGATTGATCTCTCACAAAAAGGTGAAATAGTGTACCGGGACAAAGGATATTTCGGGACAATACCTTTCGCATCAATAGATAAAACCATGAAGAGATCTGTCAGGGGAAAATCAATCTCAACGAAAAACAACAGGAGAAACCGGGCGATCAGCAGAACGCGTTCTCTGGTTGAACGCCCATTTGCGGTGATCAAACGGGTGTTTCATGCCGGGCATGTGATGGTTACTACCCACCTCCGGGTCCATGCCAAGAATCTCTTCGCTTATTTTTCTTACAATCTATTTAACCTCGTTACCATTCGAAAAAATCATCCGGTCTAGCAATAGCTCTCTAAAATTAAGAAAAATTTGAAGAATTTGAGATGGGATGTGGGAGCGATTCGAATTTTTTTTTTCATTTGGTTTTAGTTCTCAGTTAAGTTTGTCAGAAAAAAAGAGGGGAATTAGCTATTCTCTACTAATTTATTTGTATTGTCCGTTGCTGGACCGGCACTTCGAGCGGATGCTTTCTTTTTAATCGAGAGGATAGCGAAAAACCCAAGCTTACATTTTTATCTTAGAGTATCGAATTAAAAATATGGACACATTCCGGGACTACTTTTTTCATCAACAATATTCGACATTGGAGGAATTGGGAGACCGATTAGG
>Ga0194039_1000011_pt1 | contig 138638 bp, 122 predicted proteins | sample JunL228m_MetaG_FD_148679 | JGI IMG/M metagenome (GOLD analysis project Ga0194039, IMG submission 148679) | Anoxic zone freshwater microbial communities from boreal shield lake in IISD Experimental Lakes Area, Ontario, Canada - Jun2016-L227-8m | ecosystem: Environmental > Aquatic > Freshwater >...
GCATACCCGGTTTTTCCGGGCAAGGCTTATAAACTAAATGATTCAGCCTGTTTGTCAATCAAACTTCTAATCTTTTTCTGAAGTTTTTTTTAGCCTCAAATTTTCAGTCGTCTTTACCTCTATTTTCATCGAAGAGCCTCTAAGATAATCAGAACATTTAAGAAGACAAATGGATTTGAGTTAAATTTAGAATAAAAAAAGAAAAGAAGGGGTAAATTTAGATACAAAAATGACACTTGCAATGATGATTATAACCAACAAGTACATCATTAGGAATAAGTAGAGTGCATTCAGAGGAAGTTTGAGCTATAGCTTTGCTCAAAGAACATCTTTGAGCAAAGCGGCAACCTTTATAATCCTTAGAAAAAGAACAAACGCTTCCAGGAATGGATTCTAAGATTGTTTTGCCACTACCCAATACAGGCGTTGAACTAAGCAATGCCTTAGTGTAGGGGTGCCTTGGGTTATTAAATATCTCGCTGATTAAGGCAGACTCTACAATATTACCTGCATACATAATCAGAACCTTATCTGCCAACTGGGCAACTATTCCCAAATTATGAGTAACGAAAAGAATTGACATTTGAGTTCGCTGATTTATTTCTTTAAGCAAGGAAAGAATCTGGGACTGAACTGTTACATCCAATGCGGTGGTTGGTTCGTCGGCTATAAGGATTTCAGGATTTCCAGCCAATGCCATTGCTATCATCACTCTTTGCTGCATGCCTCCGCTAAGTTGGCATGGGTATGAATTCATTCTGTAAGAAGGGTCTGAAATCCCTACGAGATTAAGAAGTTCTATAGCTCTTGCTTCAGTATCCACAATATCAGGGTTGTGCTCATCTATAGCTTCATAGAGCTGCTCTTTAACCTTAAAAACAGGATTAAGGGAATTAGCTGGATCTTGAAAAACATAAGCTATCTTTCCACCTCTCAAGGAACGCAGCGTTTTCTTATTTAAGTGTAGGATTTCGTATTTTCCAGTTACTGAGGTTAATACAATTGACCCGGATGTGCTGGAAATTGAATCATCTATAAGTTTAGCTATAGAAAGACATGTAACGCTCTTACCGCAACCGCTTTCACCAACTATTGCAACAATTTCTCCTCTATTAACATTGAAGGATATATTTTCCACAACTGAAACATTTTGAGAAGAAGTAGTAAAATCAACAGATAGGTTTGATACTTTAAGAAGAATTGAACTATCCCGTTTGGCGTTAATCATAGATATTTAGTTAAAGCAAATTCTAGATATACACTGTTCAAAACTTTCGTGCCCGCTAATAATATCTATTTCTACGCGGAGAAAATAAAATTCAATATCCCTCCTGCTTAGAAGAGGAATTCGAACGGCATCTTTTTCAGTAGTTATTACCATAGTAGCTTTAGCCTTTTTAGCATCTACAATGAAGTCAATAATTTCCTGTTGAGTGTAGTTATGATGATCGGCAAAACTCTTGCTATGAACTATTTTTGCACCATAATCTCTTAAGAATTTCTCGAAGCTTTCTGGCACGGCAATTCCACTAAGCGCAGCAATATTCTTCTTTTTTAATTCAGTCAACTGCAGACGGTCGCCCCTTTCGAAAACACTTTCCAAGTATTGAGGCTTATGGCAACATTCAATAATTTCCGCGTTCCTATTATGATGTTCTACGAATCTTTTAAGATGTCTTATATGGTTTCCACCATTTGATTTAGTTAAAAAGACATAATCAGCTCTACGGAGGTTCTTAATAGGCTCTCTTAGAAGCCCACGAGGCAGGACATGATGATTATGAAATGGAAGAGTCGAATCAACTAAAACTATATTCACATGTGGTTTTAAATGCAGATACTGAAAACCATCATCAAGAATCAAAATATCAGACTCAAATTCACTAATTGCATAACGCCCTGCTTTAACTCTGTCTTTGTCAACCAAAACTACGACATCCTTCAGATTTGATGCCAACATATATGGCTCATCCCCAGCTGTTGCAGGATTCAGGAGTAAATTCTCTCCATCAGAAACTATTCTAGGCGGAACTTGATTTTTTTTAGAAGTGCTGAAAGCCAGAAACTTTTCCCAGAATGTTCTGTCACGGCTCTTATACCCTCTGCTCAAAATAGCGACCTTTCTTCCTTTTTTAGCAAGAGTTTTGGAAAACACTTCTACAACAGGAGTTTTACCTGTACCGCCACAAGTCAGATTGCCTATGCTAACAACAAGGCATCCCAAGGAAGATCTTCTCATAATACCTTTATCGTAAAGCCAAAGCCGAAACTGCATAACATTTCTGTAAACTCTAGAGAACCCGAAAAGCACACCCCTCATAAACATTCCAAAATTGGAATAGTTCTTCTCGTTAATAACATCAATCATGTACTTTTCGACATGCTCTGCAAAGTTACGAAATCTATACATCTATGAAACCAATTTACTTAATTAACATTAATCTATCAACAAGTTTCACGGCATCGTATGCATCAGTACCATAACCATGAGCGCTAATAGAGTCAGCGTATTCTTGAGTTACAGGAGCACCGCCAATAACCACTTTAACATCGGATTTAGCCTTTTTGAAATGATCTACGACTTCTTTCATATAAGGCATTGTAGTCGTCAGCAATGCGCTACACAAAAGAACTGTAGCTCCCTTTTCTGCAGCGACAATGTATTTTTCAAGAGGGCAGTTCACGCCTAAATCATCAACTTCATAACCAGCGCCTTTAAGCATGATTGAGACTAAATTCTTACCAATGTCGTGCAAATCGCCTTTGACTGTTCCTACTGCGACTTTTCCGAGAGATTTATGCCCTGCCTTAGCAAGAATAGGGGTAAGGATATCAAGACCAGTCTGCATAGCCCTAGCCGCTACAAGCATCTCTGGAACATAAACTTCATGCTTTGAAAACCTTTCGCCGATATTACGGATTGCTGGAATCATCGACTCATTGAGAATTGAGTTAGGGCTGGCCCCGGTTCCTAGCTCAGATGAAACAAGAGAGCTAACCTGGGTTCTATCGCCTTTACAAATAGCGTTAAATAGTTGTTCATTCATAGACTCATCCCTCCTTAGCATTAATAATGTTTTCTTTAGTATATCTCTTAAGCTCGACTAATTTCAACTGAGGTTCAATAGTTTTAAGTTTTGGTATTTTTTCATTGTGAAGAAATATTTTAGAGTTTGCCCCCTCTACAAATATATGGCTGTCTTTAACGGAAAGAGAATTGTAACCTGCAGACCCAACCATAATCCTGATTGCCATGATATCCATAAACCGCTCTGCCTCTATGGGCAATTTGCCAAAACGATCAGCTAATTCAAGTTTTAATTCATCCAGCTCTTCAAGCGTCCATATTTCAGAACTTCTTATATAAAAATCAACTCTAAGGTTTTCAGTAGGAATATAATTCAAAGGGAAACAAGCATTAATTTTACCTCTAGCCTGAGTAAGGCTGAAGTCTATAAACTCGAAAAACAAATCAACGAAATAAATATTGAACTGCCTGTTATTTTTTAATGAACTTACAGAAGACTTAAGCAATTGACAGTAAAGGTTAAATCCGACGGCATTTATATGTCCGCTTTGCTGAGCCCCTAGAATATTTCCCGTACCGCGAATCTCCAGATCCTTTAATGCTAAACGAAAACCTGCGCCCAGTTGAGTATATTTTTTGATAGCAGAGAGTCTTTCTCTTGCAGTATTGGAAATAATTGCCGAGTCAGGAATAAGCAAATAGGCATAAGCTTGTTTTGTCCAACGGCCCACCCTGCCCCGTAATTGATAGAGTTCTGCCAAACCAAACATGTCTGAGCGCTCTATTATAATGGTATTGGCATTAGGAATATCCACGCCCGATTCGATTATCGTAGAACATAGGAGAACGTCGACTTTGCCATCAATAAAATTAGACATAACTCTTTCAAGTTCATCCGAGTCCATCTGCCCATGCCCCACTTCTATTCTGATGCCTGGAAGTAAGCTTCTTAGATAAGAGGCTCTAGCATCAATACTTTTAACCCGGTTATGGATAAAGAATACCTGACCGTTTCGTTTTAGTTCGTTAGTTATTGCCTTAACAATAATATCGTCATCGAATTTACATAAAACAGTTTGAATTGGCAGCCTATTAACAGGAGCTGTTTCAATAGTGCTTAAATCCCTTATTCCGGAAAGCGCGAGATATAGAGTCCTTGGAATTGGGGTTGCTGTCATAGTTAGAATATCGACTGTAGCGCGCATACGCTTTAGTTTTTCTTTGTGCTGGACGCCAAATTTCTGCTCTTCATCTATAATAAGCAGCCCGAGGTTTGGAAAACATACATCGTTCTGAACTAAACGATGAGTGCCAATGACAATATCTACTTTACCTTCCGCTAGAGCCAGCAGTGTTTTTTTCTGTTCTGAAGCGCTTCTGAATCGGCTTAATACTTCAATAATTACCGGATGTTCTGAAAATCTTTCAGTAAATGTGTAGTAATGCTGCTGAGCCAAAATAGTAGTCGGAGCAAGAATCGCCACCTGTTTTCCTGCCATAACAACTCTAAATGCAGCCCGCATGGCAACTTCTGTTTTTCCGAAACCTACATCTCCGCAAATTAGCCTATCCATAGGCCTTGAGGCAATTAGGTCTCTCTTCACATCAGAAATGGCTTTTAGTTGATCAGAAGTTTCCGTAAAAGGAAAAGATCGTTCAAAGTTATTCATCTCTTCTGTGTCTTCAGGAAAACTAAAACCATCGCCTGATAATCGTACAGCCTGAATCCTTAATAATTCAGCAGCAAGATTCTTCGCTGATGACATGGCGGCTTCTTTGACAGACGACCATCTTCCTGAACCAATTCTACTTAAAACAGGAAAGTCTTTTTTTGTCCCTACATATCTGGTTAAAAGATAGGCTTGCCATATCGGTACAAAAAGTCTTATTCCATCTTCATATTCTACTTCTAAAACTTCTTTCGATGCTCCAGAAGATTCTATTTCCGTTATTCCGTGATAAATACCTATCCCATGCAGAAGATGAACTACATAATCGCCTACTTCCAATTCCGGGGTAGTTATCTTTTGTTTGGATTCAAAGTTTTTCTTGAACGATCTCTGGGAATAATAGTTCTTCTTGTGAGGAAGATAGTAAATTTCTTTTTCAGTAAGGAACACATACTTGGAATCAATAAGTATAAACCCATTATGGAGAGGTTTTTCTTCAAACTTTATGCCCTTTAGTGAAATTCCATTATTCTCAAGCCATTCAGATATAAGTTTGAGTCCAGATGATGTTTCGACAAAAATCAGGATATTGTATTTATTTCCAATCCATGAAATAATCTGATTCCTTCTCATTTGCGAATAAAGTTCTTTGCCGATTTCTCCCAAATGCCCTGAAGCATCACCTTCAAATACATCAAGAATAGGCAAAACCAACTCTGCTGTTTCTGTAGAAAAAGTATCTATATCTCCTTCGAATGACCTGTAAATTTCAAACAGCTTGTCTTTACTCCTGGCATTTTCTATAAAGTTCTGAAATATGTTTTTTTTCTCTTCTGTGGGAAGTTCATTCGAAACTTGGCGGCAATCATTGGGATAAACCATTATTACTGAAGGAAACTGTGGAAAATAATCGGCTACCGTACCTTGTTGCTCTTCTTTTTCCTCAGAATATCTTGGGGCTATACTGTACTGATTTTTTTTTGAAAAAGTTTTCTGGGTTTCTGAGGAAAATAATCTGATGCTCTCAATTTCATCGCCAAAGAAATCTATCCTTGCAGGGAATTCTTCGATTGGGGAAAAAACATCAATCAAGCCGCCCCTGACTGCAAACTCGCAAGAGTTAGTTATCTGGCATTCATTATCATAGTCAAATTTAGTAAGAAGTTCTGTAAACTCATTAAAGTTAATTTTATCACCAACTTTGAGCTCATGACAGTCTGATTTAAATTGAGAAAAATGCGGAAGTTTCCTAATAAATGACTCAACGGAACAAACAATAGTTGTTTTTCCATTCAAGATATCCATCAGCATTTTAGATATTCTTTTCTCTCCGGGATTTATTTCTTTGCTGTTACCTGCAATTGCATCGTAAACTTCGATGTTAAACTGTTTATTGGCAATATGACAAAGTTCATCAAGCGCACTATTTATATCTTGAGCTATAGAAGTATCAGGAACCAAGATTAACGATTGCCCATTTTGCGAGTTGAGTAAACAATAGCATATGATGCCAAGCACCTTATGATCGCATACTACACTCTTTGAGGTGAGTTTAACTCTATCAATCACATCTGCTGCTGAGAAATTTTTAGAAGCCATAAATTTACAAAATTTGCTTGATTCTGAAACAATAATAAATATATTTCAGACTTTTGTTTTAAATTTTATAGACAGTATTCGAAATTATAATATAATCGTCTGTTACGATAATTAAATTTAGAACTAACTATTCTTAATCGTTAAGAGTTATTAGTTCTTTTTTTATCATTGTAACCTAAAATTTTAAACTAAATTTTTTAAAGCTTCGAATAGCTTAAAATAGAGAAAAGTTAAATTTATTATGACATCAAATTTGAAGAGAAAAATTGAAACTAAAGCTTCCGTAAAGCCAAAAGATGCAAAGAAGCTAGAAACTTCAAAAGCAACAACAGTTAAAATCAAAACTACTGCTCCTGTAAAGGCAGCACTTAAAAAGAAAAGTGTCCCTCCAGTAAAGGCAGTAGCAAAAGTTGTTTCGAAATTGCCGCTAAAAGCGATTTCTAAACTTCCTTTAAAGGCTTCAAAAGTTCCAGAGTCTCCTGTACTTCTTAAAAAGAGAGGCCGTAAACCAAAGGGCTATGAACCTAGTGATAAAAAGGAAGTTTCCACTAAATCAGACGCAAGAAGAATAAGAGAAAGACTTGTTTCTTCAAGTGATTCCGGCTCTCAATTGCTTGGCAAAAACGACACTATGAAAGTTTACATGCAGGATATTGGAAAAATATCCCTTGTTACCAAAGAGGAAGAAGTCGAACTTGCCGCAGACATTCATGGAGATGACCCTCATGCCAGTGAAAGAGCCAGGGCGATCCTGATCAAGGCTAACTTAAGATTAGTTGTAAAAATAGCGCACGACTTTAAAGGACTAGGTCTTCCGCTTCTTGACCTTATTTCAGAAGGAAATATTGGTCTAATGAGAGCTGTAGAAAAATTCGACCCTCAAAAGGGCGCTAAATTTAGTTCCTACGCCGCATGGTGGATTAAGCAGTCAATGAGAAGAGCCCTTGCCAACCAGAGCAGGACTATAAGAATACCTGTGCAGTCTGCCGGCAAGATAAATAAAATTAAGTCAATGAGGCTGAAGCTTACAGAAGAACTTGGCAGAGAGCCTACTGATGCTGAAATTGCAGAAAGATTGGAATTCAGCAGAAGGACAGTATCAGGTTTGAGACTTGCTGATTTAAGGACCTTCTCTCTACACGATCCTATTCAAGCGGGTGAAGACGGCGAATTCCAGGATATTATAGCAGACAGCGCGACTCAGACTCCTGAAAGAATACTAGGAGATATGGAGTCGGTTGACAGACTTAAAGATCTGGTGAAAGAACTTGACGAAAGAGAAAAGAAAATTCTAAGAATGAGGTTTGGTCTGGATGGAGAAAAACCTCGTACACTTGAAGAAGTCAGCCAGGAAATAGGCAGAACAAGAGAAAGAGTAAGGCAGATTCAAAATCAGGCTCTTAGTAAACTTAAAAGCATGCTTTTTGATGAATCTGGGTTTGCTTCGGAGTAACAAATATTTTCAATTTTTGAATTTACTATTTGTTATTTTTCATTTTGAATCTCTTTTATTACAAATCGTTCTAAATTTTATAGAAATAAAACAACGGAGTTGAAAGCAAAACATGTCAGAAGTGAAATTAAAAAAAGGCGAACCCATTGACAGAGCATTAAGAAGACTTAAGAAGAAGCTCGACAGAGAAGGAACGCTCAAAGAAGTTCGCAATAGAAGACATTTTGAGAAACCTAGCGAAGAAAGAAGAAGATTAGCAAAAGCTCCAAAGCGCAGATAAGCATACTTTAGATTTCAGTATATTTAAAAGACCGAAATTTTTCGGTCTTTTTTTTGTTCTATTGGCATTAGGCAAGTCCGATAATAAATGAGACGATTGTCTCTTCGGCAAAAGTCGCCCTCTAATCATCAAAGTTTAAAGCGGACACTACAGGGAGTTTCTTTAAGTCTTTCTTTTCTGTATGAATCGAAATCAGGAGTCAGTTTCATCCCTGCTTCAATGAATTCAAGAAAATCCTTAGGCGATAACGGATTATATTTTATAATCTTTTTAAAATCCTGTTCTGACGGAATTTTGAATTCTATGCTTAAAAGGTCGTTAAACTCTTTCTTATTCATTTCTTATCCTGCGTAATATCTCTTCATTGCCAAACTTTCCGCATAATACTTCAAAATCTGAATTCTTTGAAGTGTCAATTTTTTGCAAGGCAATAAGCGAGACAATATCATCAAAGTCTTTGTTTCTCGAAGCATTGGAGGAGTGCTTTAAAGCGTGCAGTTTCATTGCAATTATATGCATTGGATCAGGAAGTATAAAATTTGTGCCGAATACATTTACCGTCTTGCCTGCTTGAGCAATTTTCCCATATGTATTTCTATCTATAAAAAGGCAGTCAAAATACAATTTACCTGATTCAGATTTGTTGTTTGATTCAAATCTGGCGTACATAGTAGTTCTGATTGTTTCCTGAAAGCCCAGCGCCTTAAATGCCTGAGAAAACATGTCGAACTCATCTTCAACTATCATGAAATCAAAATCAATTGTCTGTCTGGGACAGCCCAGAAGATTAACAGCCCATCCGCCAACTACAATCGGCACACTGATTTGAGTTGAAAGTTTCTTGCCGAGTTCGCCAATTAAGTTTTCTATTTCATTCATAAGTAAAAAGTAATAATGGTTTTCCTGCCTAATATTTATTTCTGCTGACAGACTCAATAAAATTATAGAGTTAAAGAGATAGAAAATGCAACAATCTAATCTGAATTGCAGATTTTAAAAAAGACCGGAATTAATTTTCCGGTCTTTTTTAGTATCTACAGATTAATTCTTGAATAGCTACAAATCTCTAATAAATCATTATGCCTTTTTTTGACTAAGCATTTTTCTAATAACTTGTATTGCTTTATCTACACGGGTAATTGGAATTGCTCCGCAACCCATCATAGAAGCAAGTTTTGGGTCACGAAGCAATACAGAAATTGACTGCCTATATAAGCTGACCAATTATTATTAATTTAAAGCAGAAATTATTGAAAGGTTGATAAAGAAGAAAGCTATACTAATTGCTATATTAGCAATACCATGCCCGAAAGACTTTTTACATAAAAGATATATCCCACAGAAAAAGCCGACAAACGGTATGAGAACAGATAAAATATAGGAACATATAATAGTTGATTTTGCAATTATCTTAGCGGTAACGGTTGGTTGTCCGCATTTCGGGCAAGCTAAGGCTTCATTTGATATTTCATTGGCACAGTTTTTGCAGAACATTTGTCCTACTCTATTAAAATATGATGTTATAAATTACAACAACAAGAAAAATGGTGCCTATTAAACCAATTAATATTCTAGACACTGATCATCCCACTCCATGCTTGTCTTTATTTTCCTTAATATTTTTAATCCCGATAATATCAAAAAGTAATGCCAGCGGAGCAAAAACCAGCCAGAGAGAAATTAAAGAACTTGCTGATATGGCAAAATATATAGAAAAGAATCTTCCATCTTATAATATTAAACTTTGTGAATAAGATTCAAAAGAGTCCATAAAACAGCTAGTAATCCAGGTCCGACTGTACAGGTAAGAGCAATCCCTATGATAGTCGCTAATGAAGCGTAAAGTATCCTTTGGTTGCTACTTAAATTATTTACTGTTGCTCCTTTCATAATCAAAATCTCCTATTATGTTTATATCAGTGGAAGCATTTATATTTTAGCGTAGGGGGGGGGGGCAAAAGTCAATAGAAGAATACAAGATAACTGCGAGATTATTAATGTTTTTTCATGTGTGAGCAGATCGCAGAGTTCTCAGTCTGGGCTCGTATTAAAATGTAGTTTAGGCGTCTCGCTTGAGTAATACACTGTCGGGACGACTGTGCTACATTTTTATGAAACCTTTAGCGTCTAATGAGGCTATATGGAGAGCGGATAATGCTCACGATACGGCTGAAAGAACATTGTTGATGGCTTAAAGGTAACTATATGCGGCGGATATGGGAATGCTTGATAGAAGCAAAGACATTGTTTGGAGTAAATATTACCTTGTTTATAGTAAACATGTCATTGTTTGGTATTAGTCAATGACTTGTTTGCTCTGGACAGATACCTATCAGCTCTTCTGAGTTAACTATCACCTCTTCCGGGAGAACTGTTAGCTCTTCAAAGGGTAATGTTAGCTCTGTAGGGATAACTATTAGTCACATATATTTCTCTTTCCGCAGTATATATTGCAATTATTCTCTGCTGGAATGGCATTGTCTCTGGTTTATAAGCCTGTCGGAATATCGGCAAACTCAACTTCTATACCGTCAAACTGTTTTCTTACCAACTGCATCATCCTTAAAACTCCGGGTGTTTCAGTAAGATAGTGCCCAGGTGATATTACAGATAAACCTGCTTCTTTGGCAAAGAAGAATGAAGAATGATTAAACTCTCCTGTAATAAGACAGTCAAGACCTTCCGAGATAGCGCTAAGAACGCTATCATGCCCTCCTCCACCGGAAACAATGCCTATTTTTTCAAGTTTTCTACCTGATGAATTGTCTGCGCCGTTTGAACCGAAATTATCTAATTTGTATAAATACGGCTTTGAGTTTTTATTTATAAATCCATTGAGTTCATTGCGAATCTTCCTGCTGAGTTCATCAAAAGATAGCCCGCCATTCAAATTCCCTTTAAACCCTATATTCACGCCTTCATACTCAAAAAAAGGCTGGACAGTTTGTAAGTTTATCATTTTTGCCATCATTACGTTATGTCCGTATTCAGTGTGCTTGTCCAATGGAAGATGAACGGCGTAGAGAGAGATGCCGTTTTCTATAAGAGGTTTGATTCTGTTGTAATTGCTTCCTGTAATATACTTCAGACTGCTTCCCCAGCTTTGACCGTGATGAACGAAGATAAATTGAGCCTTGCGTTCCATGGCGTAGTTGACTATTTCCATTGAAAAATCAACTCCGAATATGGCTCTGGCCACATCCTTATCGCCTTGAATCTGAAGACCGTTATTTGAAGCGTCATGGGTAACAGACTTCAAATCCAATGTTTCATTAAGATATGTCGTTAAAGCTTTTAATTTTATCATAAATACCTCTTGTTAGGTTTTAAAAAATTCATTCATAACAAATTCATGTACAGCCAAAGTATCGTCAATATTGAACTTAAGCGCCCAGGAAAAATTTTCGGCATATTCCAAGTATGACAAAGCTTTCTCGTGATCAAAACTGGACTGTGAAATTACATTTTCATCTATGATTTCGGGATTTGATAAACTTCTATGAGCAATGCCTGAAGCTAATTGATAAAGCAGTGAAAACCAAGTAACTACAGCATTAATGATTTCTTCTCTTCTTAGCATATACTCTGAAGAAATAGCCGCTTCCTTGACTGGAGTAATATATTTTTTAATATCTGACGCTGATTCTCCGCTCTTTTTGGCCTTTTCATCCCATTGGGCAGAAACTTCCTTTTCAGAATCGCTTTTGATACTGGAGAATATTCTGCAAATCTCATCAATCTCATTGACAGCATTGGGAATATTTCTTTCAGAGGAAATAATTCTCCTTAATGAGGCAAAAACCTCCTCAGAATATTTAAAACCATAGCTGACTTTATTGGTAAGAAGAGAAATTTTCTGACATCTGGAAAGAACCGTCGGGAGCAAAGCCTTCGGATTGTCCGTGCATAGAATAAAATAAGAATTGGAAGGAGGCTCTTCAAGAGTTTTAAGGAAAGCATTCTGAGCCTGAGGCATAATTCTGTCTGCTCCAAAAATGATTCCTATTTTCCTTGAAGCTGAACCTGATAGCGATGAGTAATAGAATTTTGACTGAAACCACCTCATCGTATTTTGTTCTGCATCATCATCCCCAATCAATATTCGCCTTGATTTAGATAGAGGTTCTAATTTATAAAAATCAGAATAGGTTCCTTTTTCCAAAGCTATGCAACTCCTGCAAATATTACAGGGTGAATCCACCCCCTCCTTTTCACAGGAAATTATCTTGCTCATTACAGATGCCAATGATTTACCCAATCCAGGATTATCACTGTAAATAATATAGGAATGCGCAAGCCTGCCATTTTGTTTGGCAGTCCTGATTGACTTCAATATATGCGGAAATTTCTCTTCAAAATAGTCTAAATTCATCTTTCAATATCTTTACAATACAGTTGTGAATGGTTGTAACTTCCTGTGAAGCATCAATAACTCTAAACCTATCTGAATTATCTGCGGCAAGTTTAAGAAAAGATTCCCTGATTTTTATATGGAATGTTAAATCCTGTTCTTCGAATCTATCCTTCTCTTGCGAACAATTCTCCCTGATATGAGCTCTGGATAAGCCAATTTTGGGATCTATATCAAGTAAGAGCGTAAGGTCTGGCGTCAAACTATCTGTAGAGAATTTATTAAACGCTTCAATTTCTGCTTTACCCAAACCTCTTGTCATTCCCTGATAAACAGTCGAAGAATCTGCAAATCTGTCGCAGATTACTACTTTTCCTTTCTCCAATTCAGGCCTGATCTTTTCAAAAACATGTTGAGCCCTTGCCGACTGAAAGAGAAGAGCTTCTGTCTTTAAAGACAAAACTTTATTTAAGGAAGTATCCTTGAGGATACTGCGTATCTTTTCTGCGAAATCAGTTCCGCCCGGTTCTCTTGTTAGAATGTATTCAATGCCTTTAGAGCCAAGAAGCTCGGAAAGCATTTTTACCTGGGTAGATTTGCCGGAACCTTCCGGGCCTTCAAATGTTATAAAAAAACCTTTTGACATATACTTAAGCTGATTTAATACTTGTTTTTTCTATATCAAAGTAATAATACACTGGAAACCTAGATTTTAACAGATGTTTTCAGCATTGAAAATGCCTCAACAATTTGCAAGCAATAAAGTATTGTCTATTTTTAATATTAGTATATTCGCATAACTACAAAGAAAGGGGGAAACAATGTTAAATTTGAACCACCATCCACAGGCATTGAAAAGACTGTTCTTCACTGAAATGTGGGAAAGATTCAGCTTTTACGGATTAAACGCAATAGTAATCCTTTACATCACCAAAGTAGTTGGAATCCCTGAAAACACCGCATTAATAATCACCGGTAGTTACATCACATATGTTTACCTTTCTACAACAATAGCTGGGTACCTTGCAGACAGGCTTTTCGGTTTTTACAGGGTCGTATTTATAGGCGGTATTTTTATCTTTTTAGGGCATATTTCTCTGGCTATATCGGCAATGAGTTTCAATCTCTTTTATTTCGGACTGGGTTTGATAGCTACCGGTACGGGCTTGCTTAAACCTAATGTTTCGGTAATGGTGGGCAAACTTTACGGCAACGATGAAGAGAAGCGCTCAGAAGGCTTTAATATCTACTATCTCGGAATAAACATCGGAGCTTTCATCGCACCTTTTATTGTAGGATTTGTTGCTCAGAAAGTAAACTGGCACTTGGGTTTCGGTCTTGCTGCAATAGGTATGTTTATCGGACTGGTAGTATTCAAAATGGGTTATAAGCTCTACCCTGACAACTGCAAAGAATTCAGAGCTGAAAAACTGGATAAAACTTATGGTGGAATCAAGCTTGTTTACTGGATATATGCGCTATTGATTCTAATTTCATTGTTCTTTGCGCTTGTACTCTCAAATCCGATTGAGTCAGGACTGGTCATGACAGTGTGTTTGCTGGCTCTTATTGTTTACATTTTTACAATCTGGAAAAAACTAGATCGCGGCGACCGAAGAAATGTGGGGTTCATTCTTCTATTGTCTTTATTTTCTCTTACATACTGGACGCTCAGCAATCAGGTAATGTCTTCTATCCCTCTGCTCGTGGACAGAGTAGTTGACAGGAGCATATTCGGTTTTAACTTCCCTGCCTCATCGATTGGAGGTTTTTATTCTCTTCTCCTGATTATCTTTGCTCCTATTATAGGCTGGATATGGATGTATCTTGCTAGAATCGGGCGCAATCCGAACTATGCGGAAAAATTTGTTTACGGATTAGTTGCCGCAGCACTTGCCTTTATAGTGTTGCTCGTTGGTATCTGGTTGAATGTATCGGTTGGGAAAATATCAATTATCTGGGTCTTGCTGTGTTACGCATTTTTGGTCTTTGGGGAATTATTCATATCTCCAAACGGGTTAGCTCTAGTAACAAGTTACGCTCCAAAGCATCTCACAGGAGTAATGATGGGACTGTGGTGGATGATAAATGCCTTTGCAGGATACACTGCGGCTCTTGTTGGTAAAACAATCGGGTTTCAAGGTACAGAAAGTTTATCTGTTACTGCTCAGTTAAAAATATTTGAAAGTGGTTATTTTAGAGTTTGTATAGGTGTCGTAATCGCGTGCATTATACTTCTTGCATTAAAAAAATACTTTAAGCGTTAAGGAAAAAATATTATGCTGTTAATAGCTAACTATGAAGGAAGATGCGGAGTTCCTAAAGCCGCAGAATTGCTTAAAGCAAAGGTAAATGGGCTTAGAGCAATTATTGAAGGCATTAAGCTTGTCGAAGAAGACCTTAATATTCACACGGTCGGTCAATCCGGCTGGCCAAATATATTGGGAGAATTACAACTCGACGCTTCCGTAATGGACGGTAATACAAGGAGAACCGGAGCTGTAGGCGCTATAAGAGGATATAAACATCCAGTGGAAGTAGCCTATGAAGTTATGCTCCGAATTGACCATGAAGTTCTCATTGGAGAAGGAGCTGAGAGGTTTGCCAAAGAAATCGGAGCTATCCCAAATAAAAATGAAACCGACACTTCAATACAAACATGGAAAAAGCACCTGGATAATATTCTTTCAGCCGAACAGAAAAAACTTTTTCCTAATATAAACCTTCTCGACCTGAAGGTAACTGCCAGAGATCCTGAAAAAATATTTGATACTACAGTTTATCTGAGCATGGATCATAAAGAAGAATTTCATCAGCCACAAGCACTTCGGGCTGGGCGTGGAAATATCCCGGCCGACTCGGCGACAGCCCAATTATCGGAGCAGGAAGTTACGCCGACAGCCGTTACGGCGCCTGCGCCTGCACTCATACCGGTGAAATGACAATTAGAGCCGGTACAGCAAGAAGCGTAGTTCTATATCTTAAAATGGGTTACTCCGTAAAAGACGCGGTTTATGAAGCCGCAAGAGACTTGGCTGACCTCAAGACTGGATATATTGATGAAGTAACAATCCATGCCATAAACTCGACTGGAGAATATTTTGTGCTTGGATTGAACTCGTCTGAACCGATAAGATACCTTGTCTGGAATGACTCAATGCAATTCCCTGAAGTTAATGATGCTGAAATTCTTAGAACCATTTAACTAATATATTATTATGATACCAGCTGTAATTGTTCTTGTCTGCGGAGCTTTGGTTTTTCCGCTTTTCTTTGCTTACCCTTTCACATACTACAAAACTGTTCAATACCTTTTTACGCTTCCTTCGCTTTCTGCATTAAGCTTGGCTTTAATATTTCTAAGCTCTGCAAGGATAAAGAATGCCCTGAAAGAAGGTAAACTATACATCGTTTTGAGTTTAATCTTTCTTGCAGTCCCGACAATTCAGCTTTTCATGTTCAGCACGATAAATCTGAGTGAGTTCTTCTATTCTATAATATGGATTACCATTCCGTTCTTTGCCTTTCTCTATAATGAAGAGCTAAAAAAAGTTCTCCCTACTTACTTCTTTATATTCTTGCTTTTTGATATATTTAATTCAGCCCTGCAAACAAGTGAGATAGTAGGTATCGCTGGAAATAGAAACTGGCACGCCGCATGCCTGGCTATAATCATTCCTTTTTCTCTATATTTTGCCAAAAATATTTACTCGAAACTCTCAGGTAAAATCGGCCAATCTGCTTCAAAAACCATTATTTCTGTAGTTTTTTTAGCAACAACTGCCGCGTCAATCTATCTTATAATTATCTGCCGAACCAGAACAATCATGGTTCTCTTTCCATTGCTATTGATAGTCGCCTTCTTTCTTGAAATTCGTGAGAAGCATAAGAAACTAGTAGTGTTTTTACTCTTGATCATCCTAATAGTCTTGGGCGTGTTTTTTGCCATTTCCCGCTACTCTTATAAAGATACCTCCATCAAACCCCAGAGCGTGGAAATCATTCAAAAGGATGAAAAACTACTTCAGACTAAGCTTGCAAATACACTTGACAGAGATGTAAGAGGTCCATTATGGCGTGGATGCATAGATTTGATTTCAAAGTATCCTTATCTGGGTGTAAGCGCTCCAAGATTCGAGAGCGAATTTCAACTTTACAGGCCAATAGATTACTTTACCAAACCTGACAACGCAGTCCGCTCTAACCATCCTCATAACTCTATACTTTATATGTCCGCATCTTACGGAATACCAGGGATGTTTATATGGTTAATTCTCTGGACATTACCAATAATCGTCTGTTTGATACGATATTACAGACTTTCAACTATATCCAAAATAGTCTTATTCTCATATATTTTGCTCTTTATACATAGCTTGATGGATCTGATTTTCTTTGAGTGGCCAACTGTTTTTTTCTCTGCCATCCTTGTGGGCATTCTCTGGGGAGATCTTCTCAAAAAACAAACCTTGCCTGCAGTAGAAACTTCTCTTAAAAATAATAATAAGAAGACACCTAAATTAAACCAGCCAGAATCATTTTCAAAGTATATAGACTATTCACTTAAGGCATTGGGAGTCATACTTATTTTGATAACATTGCGAACTGTCTATCTCGATACAATGAGTTCTTTCTACAATAGATTAGGAGAATTCAGTGAAGTGGATGGCAATAAACAGCAATCCGTCTCGTACTTCGGAAAAGGTACAGCATACGAAAAGGATCCCCAGTATGTTTACAGAGGAGCTACAACCTGTTTGCAGGATTTAAACGACACCAAAAAAGCCTTGTATTTCCTTGATATGTTCAAAGATATGTCCGTGCAAAACTACGCACACAGCAATGGCTTTATGGCTCTTGCTTTAGTTAAGGATGGAAGACTCAAAGAATCTCTGCCTTACCTCCTGAAAGAAGTCGTAATTTATCCCCTGCTAATAGGTTCATGGTATAGACTTGCTTATGTGCAGGGAACTCTCGGAATGAAGCAGGATGCAGAAATATCCTTTAACAACATGATTGAATCACTTAAGTATAAAAACCTGCCTCCAAACAAAAGAACCATCTACTACCTGCTTGATAACCCAGCTTATGACGCACATCCTGACCGCATCCCGCCTGAAATTATCAACCAGCTTAACGCGCCATGACCCTAGATTCATCTAAACTCAAAAATAGATATCACCTGCTCCTTATTGCGTTTGCAATTATATTTCTTTTAGGCGTTTACCTCAGAATAAAGTTGATTGGGAGGAATCTAGAATACGACGAGATATGGACACTCCTGCATTATTCCCTAAAGTCTTTAAGCGAAATATTTACCAATTTATCCACTCCGAATAATCATCCGATAAACTCCCTGCTAATAAAATATTCAATCTCACTCTTTGGAGCAGAAACCGCAGTATTAAGAATTCCTGCTCTTATTTCAGGAATTTTTATCCTTATTCTGGCACCTGCCTTAACTTTTCTCATTTCCAGAAATAAGTTTGCTGCCTTGCTATCAATGCTATTATGCGCCTTGAATTCGGGGCTTATTTACTATTCAGAAACGGGTCGTGGATACGAACTTCAAACTCTGCTTATCCTTATGACAGCTGTTTTGATTGTTTCGCTTGAGAGGAAAAAGCCGAGTCCAAATTTGATAGCGAGTATAATATTATTGACAGGAATAGCCTCAATATTGACAATCCCAACATCTATTCTTTTTTTATTCCCTATAATATCTAGCCATCTTATTTTCCTTTTATTAAAGACAATTAAAGGAACTGAAGCCAAATCACTTATCAAAAATTTTATTAATGAAAACTGGCCTGTTTTAATTTCATACACAGTGCTTTTTGTTTTCTGTATTACTTGGTTTGGAATTAACTATGACCAGTTCAAAGCCGGGCAGAGCAACGGAACAAGCGTAACTTCAATTGGAGAGCTCTTTGCTTTTAGCTATTCCACTCTTCTGACACTCGTATCATTGCCTGTTCTTTTATTCTCATTATTTTCATGGATAGGCAAGAATAACAGGGGAATTTTTATATCCTACATATTCTTCATTATATTTCCATTTGCAGGCGCCATTCTTTTTAAACAAGGGCCTATAAGAGTTTATCTCCCACTTATCCCAATATTATCTATTTTTGCATCAATCGGAATAGCCAGCATTTTGCGATACCTGCTGAAAAGCAGAATTCTTATCTGCGCCCAAATGGTTATTTTTATCTGTGCTGGAATTTTCCTATTTAATAAAGTTGAATTAGATCGCTTTAGATGGATTTCGCCTGACTGGACCACAGCTGTAGAGATGGCTTACACAAATATGCCCCGCAACACCTATGTTTGTCTGCCTGCTACTTCAGGATATCCAGTAATGTTCAGTGCACCAACTATTTTTGCCTTAGAAAAAGAAAGGACTCCTAGAGAAGAAAAATTACTCCTTGTCAACCTTGTTGAAGGAGTACCAAACAAGAAGACCAAGCAAGACACCTATTCTGCTTTATTTAATGGCATCGATCCATTTAATAGAAATACCACTAACCAGATATTAACTTTTAAAACAGCCCCTAAAATCATGGACTTGTCTTCAGAAATAGGATGTTTCGCAGAACTCTATGAGCTCAAACATATAAACGATTCAGATTTAAAGACCATTGGCAATTGTTTATTTATTTCACTTTTAACCGACGGTAAAAAACCTATTAATTTTGGATCTGAATTTCGTAATATTATTTTATTGAACCTCTGGTTTAGAGAGAACAAGTTTTCTGGCAGTCATATGACCTTCATAGCTAATAACATCAGCTTGACTAAAGATGAGTTGATAAACATCGAAAAATCTACTGGCGCGCAGGTGAGGTTCTACACAATAAACCCTATTCCACGCTAATAATATCCAGAAAGTATAGGCAAGATGCCAGGTAAAATAAGATTAAAGGATAAAAAAAGCGGGGCATTGCGCCCCGCTTAATAATCAGAGATTAGTTAAAGAAACTGTATGGAGCGAATTGTTCTACCGGTGTAAGAGGAAGTACGCGTTTTTTCTCCAAAAGCTTTGGAGGAGGAACACTGCCTTTTTCTGTTACAGCGGCGCCATCATAGATATTATCAAGGATGCTCTTGTCGTCAAATACTACAAGCTTAGTGCCTTCCTTGATGCCATCACCTGTTATTGAATAGGCGCCCCAAGCACGACCATCTATCTGAACCCTTACAATCTTTGCTTTTCCACTGTCAACTACATATACAAAGTTACCACTTTCCGAAGCATGAATAATTACAGAGGTAGGCACGAAGAATCCAGGTTGAACTATATCAGGTATCTGAACTGGAACCTGATCTCCTGGGAGAAATAGCCATTTTGTTCTAGCATAAGCAACATGATCGCCATTCTTCAAACCTTTATCGAGGTAAACGCAAAGAACATCATCAGCTGTTAAAGTACCAGCATCAGCAAGGCTGACAATATTAAGAGCGGCGCCTGTCCCATAGTTAAACTCTCTCATGAGAGTACCTTTCTTAACAGGTACTTTCTCGATATTGAAGTCAATGGAAACGCCTTTATCAAGAGAGAATGCTTTTTGTCCTTTAGCTCTGTAAACGAAATCGCCGTCCTTATCTGAGAAAATAGCAACTGCAGGAACCGCAATAGTACTTTGCTGTTCAGGAGTCAAATTATCGACTACAGAATCCTTCTCTATCTGAATTTTTGTAAGATACTGTTCATCATAGAAATGTCTTACTGGAAACAAGCCATAAACTTTAGGCAAAGCTATCTGTTCAGGAGTAAGCCATGTCAAGTCAGGAATTATTTCATTTTCTACGAAAGCATAAACTGAGAACTGATCAGCCGGATTCAATTCAATCCAAGCGGCAACTGGTTTATCCTGTCCGAGCGGATATACTTTTATTACATTGTCTTTGCCGATAAGATTAACTATTTCACTGGCAAAAGGAATTTTCACAATCATTGGATCCATTCTGGCGATAGTGGCAAAGTCGTCGCCTGCACCACCCACGCCCATTCCTGGACCTCTCTGGATATTGGTAACAACACCAGTATAAGGAGCTATGCACTCAGTCGCATCTAAATCAGCTTTTGCGCTTAATGCTTTATTTTTATCTTGTTCAAGTAACAATGAACTAAAAGCCTTTCCAGATTTAACTTCGCGATCATATGTGTCCTGAGCTGCGGCGTAAGCAGCAATTTGTCTGAAGTTTATAATTTTGCCTACTACGGAACCTTTTCTAGCAATAGTACCGTCATCATTGTAAATATTTGGAAATACTACATCTCCGACTTTCTTGGTTTTGTCAATAACGCCTCTATCAACAGCAAAAGCAAGATTTCCGCCTTCGGTTGACATGACCTTACCTGTGAAGTAAATGTCTTTGGGAGCAATTGTTTGAAGTGTCATTGTGTTTACCGAAACACCTTCAGCCAGCAACATTGAGCTGACAAGGAATGCTCCAAGAGTTAATAATCCTCTTCCTTTCATAAAATCCCTTCCTTTTTTTAATTTATTGGGGTTGTTTGGTTTTTATAAAATCATTTGAGCTTAAAATGCGTCTTTAGGAATGTAAACATTAGCAGTAACAATACCTCCAGTAGATCCCTCAATATCAGTGGACATAGTCGTAGTTACTTTAGGATTCGAGGTGCCAATCCATTCTTTGTTCATTGGGCTTGATTGACTAACATTGCAGTTTACCGGACGAGGACTGTGTTTGTTTATCCAGATAGCAACATGAGAAAATTTACCGCTATCAGTAGAAAGATCCACTCCGACTGAACCGTCTTTCAGGGCTTTTGATTCAGTATAAATAGTTATGTGTTTGTTAGGTGGAATAGTCCAATTTTTGCCAAAATCACCAGGAAACCAGTCGCCGTTCTCAGCCGGACTGATATTTACTACTTTGTCCGAGTTATTATAAAATGTTACATTATACTTAGGTCCGGCCACTGCTGCTAGCGCGGCAAAACCAAAAACTACGGCCAAGAATATTTTAATTTTTTTCATCCCTTATACCCCCCTTTTGCTGTTTTATATAAATTAAAGTAAGCATAATTCATGATACTAAATTTTAAGCATTATCCATTAAGAGTCAATATATGCCGAAGAATAAATTTCCCGAAGAAAGCTCCCCTCTTTTATTGACTATCCGGGTTTATGACCACCACTCAGGAGGCTGGCCGGTACAAGCAAGTACGCTGAGCCATTCTCTGCTGTTACGCTCAACTCTCTTCTTGAGATTATTAATTGCCTCAAGAGGAACATTGGTAAATTCCCCATGCCAGTACCCGACCATCATATCAGTTTTACCTGCCATAGCGGCATCAACTGCATATCTGGCGAGGTCCGCGCAAAAAATCTTGTCCTGGCTATTGGAAGGAACACTTCTTATTACATAGCTGGGGCTTATGTATCTTACATTTATTTCTGTATCAAATTTTTCCTTGAAATGCTTAGCTATGTCGTAACGCAAAAATTGTCCGATATCATTGAACTTCTTATTGCCTGAAGCATCTGTTTCCTTGCTTGTGCCTATCAAATCCTGTCCGGCGCCTTCAGCAATAGCTATCACGGCATGTCCCTTGTCCCCAAGTTTCCTTCTTACGCTTTCATAGAGACCGCCTTTTTCATAAAGAGGAATCTTCATTTCGGGGATCAGGCAATAGTCCACATTGCCATTGGCCCTTGCAGCAAAAGATGTAATAAATCCGGCATCACGGCCCATAAGTTTTACTATACCTATCCCGTTAGGAGCGCAGCTTGCCTCGATTTTGGCGCATTCAAGGACGCCTCTGCAAACTTCTACAGCCGTTTGGAAACCGAAAGAGCGTTCAACAAAAGGAATATCATTATCAATAGTTTTAGGGATTCCAACCACCGAAATGTCCAAACCCTGCTTCTCTATCTCTTCAGCCAGAGAATGCGCTCCCTTAAGAGTGCCGTCTCCTCCGATACAAAAAAGAATATTGATATTTCTGTCAACAAGGTTCTTAACCATATCCTTTATAGGCTGAGTCCCTCTTGAACTTCCCAGAATACTTCCGCCTCTGAGATGAATGTTCTCAACGATTTCGGGAGTCAGATCAACAGGCTGATATTTCGAGTTTGGCACAAGCCCAGCATAACCGAACCTGAAACCTACTATTTTTCTAACTTTATACCAGTGAGCAAGTTCAAGCACTACTGCACGGATCACATCATTCAATCCGGGACAGATTCCGCCACAACTTACAATACCCGCTTTAACATCTTCGGGATCATAGAATATTTTGCTTCTCGGCCCTGCTCTTTCAAAACTCTTTACATTAGGAAATTCCTTTACATTGACTTTTGAATCCAGAATGATTCTATCACCTCTGTCGCTGACATAGATAGTGTCCTTCAGGTCAAAATGTTTTAAGTCGGAAAGTGGAGATGGAATAGTCGCAAGACCAACCTTTTTAACAGCGTACTCAAAAGGGCTAACCTCATTATTTGAGGGTTCTCCTTTTTTATTAACTGCTTTTTCCTTGTCAGGCATAATTAAACTCCTTGTTTTGAATATTTTTATATATATTTAGTCAGTGAAAAATGATTCTAACATAAAGATACTTATTTGTCAGCATTATCGGTTTTTATTTTTAGAAAACTGTCTATGTCCAGCAGGAAGCAATTGACTATCTGTGGGTCAAACATTTTTCCTTTCTCTTCATTAAAATATCTTATAATCTGCTTAATATCCCAAGGCTCCTTGTACGGTCTCTTCGAGGAGAGGGCATCGAAAACATCCACTATTGCTGTAATTCTTGCAGAAAGTGGAATTTTTTCGCCCTTGCGCCCTTCAGGATAACCCGTTCCATCGTATCTTTCGTGATGATAGAGGGCTATTTCGTAAGCTGTGAGCATTAACTTTGAGTTTCCATTCTCAAGGATTTTAGCGCCTATTGTGGTATGTTTCTTGATAATTTCATATTCTTCAGGAGTTAATTTAGCAGGCTTCAGAAGGATACTGTCAGGTATGCCTATCTTGCCGACATCGTGCAATATTCCTCCAAGGCTTATAATTTCGCAATATCCCTCAGAAAGATTACAATTCTTTGCTAGAAGTTTAGAATACTCATACATTCTTTTGAGATGCATTCCAGTATCAGTGTCCCTGTTTTCAGCGGCTGAGGCAAGCCTGTAAACCATTTCATTTCTAGATAGGCGAACCTCTTCAGTTTTTTCCTTAACCAAATTTTCAAGACCGTCGCTATGTCCTTTGATCTGGCGAAGCATTAGAGTAAACTCCTGGCCTAATTCGCCTATTTCATCTTTATTTTTTATTTCCAGCACTGACATATAGTCATTTTTTTCTTTAATTCTCTTGGCATGAGCTACGATTTTTGAGATGGGACCGATTATCATCATCTCGATAGTTATACCAATCAATATAAGTAGAATAACCCCGCCAATTAATCCCAAATAGAATGATAAGTTAGCCATACCCCAGCTTTTAAGAAAAATCCCCCTCGACACAATAGTTTTAAGCTTAAATTCCAAATTACCATTGATGTCAGAGTATCCTGAAAAAGCCTCAAAGAATTGATTTGAGACAGGTTCAATATAGTAAATTCCATTACTAAGATCAAGACTGGAAGCGTAAGAGCGTTCTTTGCCAGTCAATGGCGCCATAGTGAAGTCAATCAGAAGCATTTTAGACAAGCTTTCCAATTTCTTAGTATCAACAATCGTTGCCATGACAAATGTACCTCTGCATTCGCCATTTTTATCCGCCGGGTAAATTGAGCATGAACCTACAATTACGATAAAACCTTTTACTCTGACAAGTCCGCTGTAACACTTTATTCCCGAAGTGTTTTTACTTGACAGTATATTGGGATATTCCTTAGCAAGGGCGTTATTCAAATCGTCAAGATCAGGATGAAGGTTCTTATCGTGGAGAGGATTTATACGGTCTCCCCAAACAAGTTTCTTGTCGGTATCATAAAGCATTATAAAATCCACATTATTATTCTCAAATGTGGATGAATCAAGATTAGTCTTGGTAAACGACGCATTCTTACCACCCATATATTCGTAGATATCATCCCAGATGGCATAATCCCGAACAATCCTTTCCAGATCTACTGAGATAAACTTCAGGCCTAATTCGCATCTTCGTATGTCCTGAAGGGCAATAGTTTTATCCATTGCTTCATAGGATGGAACTATATAGTAATGTTGCAAAAAGTAACTTGCTCCAATGTAGGCAATTATAGCAACAGCAAAAGTTATAAAAAATTTTTTCTTAAGTTTCATCTAATCAAGGTCATTTATACTTGCTCGAGAAATATGACAGCATTATATCAAAATAGTTAGCCTTTGGCAAGTACAGATAAAGCTCTTATATGATCAGGAGTAGTGCCGCAGCATCCGCCGGCCATCAAAGCGCCCTGCTCCAGACACTGTTTAACTCCTATTGCAAAAGTCTCAGGCGACATATCAAATAGTGTCTTTCCATTGACAAGCTTTGGTCTGCCAGCATTAGGTTGGACTAGTATGGGAAGCTTTGATGCCTTCTGATATATTTTGACAAGTTCTACCGTCTGGAATGGATCAATATCCCCGCAATTGGAAGCAATCATGTCTGCACCATTAGCCTCTAAAAGTTTGGCGCACTCTGAGGCACTGTGCCCCATAATAGTCCTGCACCCATTTTCAAGAGACATATAACTCATTGAAACTATCACAGGGAGATCAGATACATTTTTGCAGGCCTTCAATGCGCAGAGAGCCTCATTCATATCCATCATTGTTTCAATAAGAAAACCGTCCACTCCGCCATCCAATAGATATTGCGCCTGTTCAGCATAAGCATCTATTAACTGACTTGCTGTATATAGACCATATGGTTCAAGCATCTGACCTGTCGAACCAATATCGCCAACTACAAAATGACCTCTTCCGGCCCCTTTGGCAATCCTGGCTCCTTCGATATTAACTTTCTTCAGATCAATATCTATCGAATGCGCTTCCGTGTAAACGCTGTTCATGGTAAGAGTATTGGTGATAATAACATCAGCTCCGGCATCGAGGCATTTCTGATGAACCAGCCTAACCTTATCGGGGTTTGTGATATTATTCTGTCCGCCCATCTCAAGCCCCATAGACGCAAGCTCAGTTCCCATCGCCCCGTCAAATATGGCAAGTTTCCTATTATTAATCATCTCTCTAAAGCTCATTACAAAACTCCCTTTACATCGGATTCTAGGTTTATTTTAATTTATAAATTTTTCCGGGCAACTGCCTAATAACCCTCTTGACTTCAAGCTGCTGCAGCAATGCGAGGAGTTTACCGATTGGGATAGCGCTTTGAACAGCAAGTGAATCAACTGCTTTTTCTTCAAGTTCAAGCAGTTGCACAATCTTTTTTTCTTCATCAGAAAGAGATGCGGCAGGAGCATCTTGTAGCGGTAATAAATCCTGAGAAGCCGCAGAGTTTTTGTCAAACGGAAGAAAACCTGGAAGGAATTCAAATTCTTCAAAGATATCATCCACGCTTTCGACTAGTTTTGCGCCATTTTTAATAAGTTTGTTACATCCCTGAGATGATGGATTGTTGATCCTGCCCGGTATGGCAAAGACCTGTCTGTTTTGCTCCAATGCAAAGTTAATGGTTATCAATGCTCCGCTCTGGGTTCCTGCCTCTACAACCAAAACTCCTCTGGACAGACCTGAGATTATTCTGTTTCTCATAGGAAAAGAGCGCCTGGTGGGTGAAAACTCCATCGGAAATTCAGTGATAACGCCGCCGCCCAAATCAATCATCCTTCTAGCTAATTCTATATGTTCCTGCGGATGAAATCTGACAAGTCCTCCTCCCAGAACTCCGACTGTCACGCCTTTGGCATTCACTACAGCCTGGTGAGCCGCGCCATCTATCCCCATCGCAAGTCCTGATACAACAGTCCATCCTGCATAAGCCAGGGATGATACAATCGAATCGCAAACTTCCTTGCCGTACGAAGTCATTTTCCTTGAACCTACTATAGCGATGGTATTATTAAAATCAGCGACCAGTTTGCCTCTGACATAAAGGCATAATGGAGGATCGGAAATTTCTTTAAGCTGAGTCGGGTATTCATCATCTGCAATCGTATAAATTTTAGCTCCGCCGCGCTGGACCATATCGAGTTCTTTTTTAAGTTGTGTGGATGCTTCCCAATTGTGAATTCTTTCGGCAAGAACCTCCCCAATTCCATTGACTTTGGACAGTGTTCCGACAGATGATGAAAGAGCCGAAGAAATGGAACCGAAGTTAGCAATTAGAGCTTTGTACTTTGTATGCCCTATCCCATTAAGTAGATTTAAAACAATTATTGCTTCTCTTTCTATCATAAGTAAGCCCTCATGGCTTGCAGAATAATCTCTTTATCCACATCACAAACTATCTTCACTTTGCCAATCTCATTGTCAGGAATGACAAAACTTATCTTTCCGCCCTTTGTTTTCTTATCGCTCATCATCGCATCATAGATAGTTTGGACATCTATATTAAGACCTGACTTTACGGGCAAACTGACTCCTTCTAAAAGTGATGAAAGCGCATTAATTTTATCTCTGTCGAAACATCCGAGATTTACGGCAAGTTCGCATGCCATTAGCATTCCTATTGCGACAGCTTCTCCATGAATGAATTTGTTATATCCCGAAACCATCTCCAAAGCATGCCCGAAAGTATGTCCGAAATTCAATATCGCCCTCAAAGATTGCTCCTTTTCATCTTTTGATACTATGTCTGCTTTGAGAGAACAGCATTTTGCAATGATATAAGAGAAAACATCAAAGTCTGAGGAGTTGATTCCAGATAAATTATTATGCAGATAGGCAAAGAAATTTCCATCTAGAATCATGGCGTATTTGATAACCTCTGCCAAACCTGCTGAAATCTCTCTCCCGGGCAAAGTCTCAAGCATTGAAACATCTATAAAAACTCCCTTTGGTTGATAGAAAGTGCCGACAAGATTCTTCCCTTCAGGAAGGTCTATAGCTGTCTTTCCGCCTACGCTGGAATCAACCATCGCAAGAAGGGTAGTCGGGATCTGAATGTAATCTATCCCTCTCATATAAGTTGATGAGGCAAAACCTGCCATATCTCCGCAAACTCCTCCTCCAAGAGCCAGAATGCAAGAGTTCCTGTCAAGCCTGGCTTTTACCAAAGTCCGAAGCAATTCCTCGAAAGTCTTAAATGTCTTACTGCCTTCTCCAGCCGGAAAAACAAATTTTCCCAGAAACTGAGATTTAACTCTTAGCAAATTCTCAAATACCTGGCCGTAAAGTTCATCCACATTGGAATCTGTAACAATAAAAGAAGATCTGCCCTTAATCATTGGCAACAAGGCATCACGATGTAGCTCTTCTTTATTCTGAGATATAAATATTTTGTAGGAATTTTCTTTTAAATTTACGCTGACTTTATTCATTAAAATAAGATAGTGTTAGACTTTATTTGCGCCTTTACCCGAAAAATCCATCTCGGTAAGCGTATTAGTGATACTCTCTTTTGAAACAAGGCCTTCTTTGTACAAGTCCGCAAGCGCTCTGTCCATAGTTATCATTCCGTCTTTTGAACCTGTTTCTAATGCAGAAGGTATCAAATGGATTTTTGACTCTCTTATCAAAGATTTAATCGCAGTTGTTCCCAAAAGTACCTCAAATGCCGCAACTCTTGAGGTCTTATCTACTGTAGGAATGAGTCTTTGAGAAGTAATGCATAGAAGAGTACCTGCAAGTTGAGTCCTTATCTGATTTTGCTGGTCATCAGGAAATGAGTCTATTATTCTATCTACGCTTAGGTATGAACTTCCCGTGTGGAGGGTTGACAAGACCAGATGCCCAGTTTCAGCTGCAGTCAGAGCGGCAGCCATCGTCTCTGGATCGCGCATTTCTCCTATCATTATTATGTCGGGATTCTGCCTTAATATGTACTTCAAACCATTAGCATAGCTATTAGTATCGGAGAAGACTTCTCTTTGTTCGATAATAGATTCTTTATTATTATGCACATATTCAATCGGATCTTCGATACTTATAATATGTGATGATCGGGTCCGATTTATGAGATCTATCAAACAGGCCAAAGTAGTACTCTTTCCGTGTCCTGTCGGACCGCTCACAAGAATAAGTCCGCTTGTTTTGTCGATTATACTCAAGAGAGCTTTCGGAAGGCGCAGGAACTGAGGAGAAGGAATTACATCAGAAATTAATCTTATGGCTATTGCGACATTACCTTTCTGGAAAAAGCCATTTACTCTGAAACGGCTTTGCGCTCCGGCTTTTTTCTTTGGATCAACCATTAGGCTTAAAGCCATGTCAATTTCTTTGTTTTCTTCAAAAAGAGCCCTCTGTGTAGCTGAAAGGATACTGAAGAAAAGCCTTTTGGTGTCCTGCGGACCAAGCACCCCTGACTCGAGATATTGGATGGCGCCATTAATGCGAAGAGACGGCTTAGATCCCACGGTGATTATTAAATCGCTGGCCTTATTATAAACAGCCGTTTTGAGAAGGAGTTTCATATCAATTTTTTTATCAAAAGCTTCGACAATTCCGCCGTAACCTTTAAAACTCTTTACTCCTGTCTCCATCCCTTCGACAATAAGATTGAATTCATCTTTATTAGTCGCGACCTGATACCCCTCATCAAAGGTTATCGAGCCGCAATTCTTCAAGTCGGCAAGGTAGCGATCAAAAGTAATCGTACCTTCTTCACTTCCTGTTCTCATCACATCTTCTATGTCTGATATTGCTCCTGCAGCTATATATTTTGAAATAAGAGGCGTAACATTAAGCATTTCAAGAGCAGGAACTCTTCCTGAGCCATCCTGCTTTGAAACAAGCCTCTGGGCAATTATTCCCCTAAGACACAATGATAAGTCAAGAAGAATTCTCTGCGATTCAATTCCAGAGAAACTGCCCGCAAATCTCTGGAGGCATTGGATCACATTGCCAGTGTGCATCGACGATATAACCAGATGTCCGCTCATAGCGGCGCTTATGGCAATTTCGACTGACTCTAAATTGCGAATTTCCCCGACTATAATCACATTCGGGCTTACTCTCAGGACATTATGCAATGCCGTTGTGAAGTCTGATACATCAGTGCCTATTTCCCGTTGACTTACCAGAGAATTCTTGTCATTATGAACATATTCGATGGGGTCTTCGATGGTGGAAATGTGGTACTTGTAGTGCTCATTGATATAGTCAAGCATTGCCGACAAAGTAGTAGTCTTACCTGTCCCTGCAGCACCGCAAATAAGAACCAACCCCGAAGTGTAATTGCAGTACTTTTCCAAACTTAGTGGAAGATTAAGTTCCTTGAATTTTAAATTCCAGAAGGGAAGCCTTCTTGCCACAAATTCAGACTTTGATTTGGATACGAAGAAGTTAATACGGAATCTAACGCCTTTGTCTGTCGTATAGCTTGCATCCACATTGCCGTGTTTAAGATAATGTTTCTTTTGTTCCTCAGACAATAAATTTGACCTAAAACCATGAATCTCCTCTTCCTTAACAGGATCCATATATTTGTTGATCTCGATGTCAGAATCTATCTTGAACATCGGTTTTTTATTTGCTGTAACAAAAAGGTCGGATGCCTTCAATTCAGGCATCAAATTCAGAAATTCGATTATATTTAGCATTTCAACTCCTGGAAAATAGATTCCACAAACCATAACGATATAATGACTACTATTTAAAAGAACATTTTAACATGATGCGATTCGAATAACAAGAAATCAATAAAAAAACAATAAAACTGTGCATCAAGTATTTTTAGGTGTATGAGAAGTAACTTATGAGTAGTTTATTAGGGTTGATACTACCACAGAAGACAATAACCGATAATGATACGGCAAAGGGTTTGACTGCGCTGGTTTACGACGGTGTCTTTTTCCAAACTATGCTGGTGCTGACCAGCGGAGCTTTTCTTGTTGCTTTTGCAGTTAAACTCGGTGCATCCAATCTTGTAATAGGTACCATCGCGGCAATCGGTCCGGTCTGCCAGCTTTTGCAAATTCCGTCAATATTTGTGGTGGACAAATTCAGATACCGCAAGCTCATCGTATTAATCTGCGCTTTTTTGTCTAGGATTTTGTGGGTGCCTTTGGCGATGCTGCCATGGTTTATGTCGCCATCTTCAGCCGTCGTAGTGATGCTTATCCTAATCCTGATAATGAATATGCTTGGTGCTCTTGCCGGATGCTCATGGAACTCGTGGATCAGAAATTTCGTTCCTGATAATGTTTATGGAACGCTTTTTCCAAAACGCCTCGCATACGCAATGGGAGCCGGAGCTATTGTCAGTTTGCTCGCAGGCATTGGCGTAGAAAAAATACAAATCCCTGGTTTAATGCCTACTACGCCCTATGCTTTCTGTTTCCTTCTTGGTACAATATTTGGGTTGCTCGGCATAATTTGTATAGCGAAGATACCTGAACCTCATAGAGAAACCACTTCTATGCAGGAGAAAGGTTTCTTTAAGTCCATTGTCGCGCCGTTTCGAGATTACAGATACAGGAAGCTCATCTATTTCATGGGAATGTGGAACTTTGCGATAAACATGGCGGCGCCTTTCTTTGTAGTTTACATGATGGTTTACCTCTCTGTTGACATCTTCACCATCATCTTGCTTTCTGTCATAAATCAGATCGCGAACTTTCTTTTCTTCGGGATATGGGGAAGATTATCTGACCGGTTTTCGAATAAATCGTGCCTTGCCGTTGCTGGGTTTCTCTTCATAATAAGCATCGCTTTATGGACAATTACCGAGAAAAACTTTTTACTTATACCGATTCTGGTCGCAATACACATTCTTGCAGGAATCTCTACAGCCGGAGTCGCATTGTGTTCAAACAATATCACGCTGAAACTTGCCCCGAAAGAAGAGGCCACAGCTTATCTGGCCGCCTGCTCTGTGATTGCAGGAATAGCGACAGCGATCGCTCCTATACTCGGAGCCTTTGCGGAAATCTTCTTCAAGTCTTACGAATTCACAGTAAGCGTTAAATGTGTGCATCATAATAGCTCGTTCTATCTAGACCTGCTTGATTACTACGGGCTTGATTTTGTATTTCTTATATCATGTGTTCTAGGTATTTATGCTCTTAGTTTGCTATCAAAAGTTAAAGAAACAGGCGAAAAACTTACCAGGGATGTTTATCCTGAACTCATGATAGAAATAGGACAGGGTCTTAGAAGCATATCTACGGTTATGGGTCTTAAATTTCTCTTTAAGCCCCCAAGAAACACCAGCGTTAGTTCTGATACCGCTGTCAAAGCACCTATTAATAAATAAATTTTTATGAATCTCATCCTTCTGACAAAAGAAGACTTATCGCCTGATGGATTAACAGCAGAAATAAGAGGACACAAGCTAAAACACATAACACAAATTCATAAAGCTAAACTTGATCAGGAACTCACTGTCGGGATTCTTAACGGCAATGTCGGCAAAGGTAAGGTATTGGAAGTCAGAGAAGATTTAATCAGAATGAATATATCACTGACGCTTTCTCCCCCGCCGCCGCTTCCCCTTACCTTGATAGTTGCTCTGCCCCGTCCAAAAACGCTCAAGAAAGTAATCCATGCAGCAGTTTCTATGGGCGCAAAAAGAATAATCTTTATCGAATCATGGAAAGTTGACAAGAGTTACTGGAAAAGCCCCGTCCTGACTAGTGGAGAAATTGAAGAGCAATGCCATCTCGCGCTTGAACAGTCTAAAGACACTGTTATGCCTGAAATCTCATTAAAAAGAAGGTTCAAACCCTTTGTAGAAGATGAACTTTCAGAATTAATCAGAGGAACATTGCCGTTTGTAGCGCATCCATACAACGCTACTCCATGCCCTACTGGACTCAAAGAAGAAGTGACTCTTGCAATCGGACCGGAGGGCGGTTTTACAGATTATGAAATCGAGTCATTTAAAAAGCTCAACTTCCAAGTTATAACTCTTGGCGAGCGAATCCTCAGAGTAGAATTTGCCGCCTGTTCACTTCTAAGTAAAATATTTTAACTCCATATCAAAGGATACTTATGAATAAAACAAAACTTCAGCATCTAAAAGAACTTGTCTATGAGATCAACGACATTAATATGGCCGCAGCCGTTCTTGGATGGGATCAGGAAACCTATATGCCCCAAGGCGGAATAAATGATAGAGCCGACCAGCTTTCGACGCTGAGTAAAATCTCGCACGAGAAGTTTACGACAAAAGAAATCGGCGACCTAATAGGAGAACTTAAATCTGAAATTCCAGATATGGATGACGAATCTGACGATGTAAGGCTAATCAGAGTTCTGGACAGGAATTATAAAAAATCCGTGAAAGTACCCGCCACATTGGTATCTGAAATGTCTAAAGCCGCTTCTCTCGGTCAGCAGGCTTGGGCTGAAGCTAAAACGGCGTCCGATTTTCTAAAGTTCAAACCGCATCTTCAGAAACTTGTAGAACTCAAGAAAGAATATGCAAAAATATTCGCTCCATACGACAGCATTTATGATCCGCTTCTTGATGATTTCGAGCCGGGCTTAAAAACATCGGAAGTTAAATCTATCTTTAACGAACTCAGACCCCACCAGGTCAATCTCATAAAAAGAATTGCCGAAAAGAAAGAAGTTGACAACTCTTTTTTATTCAATGATTATGATGAGTCAAAGCAGTGGTCGCTCGGAGAAAAAGCCATAACTAAATTCGGTTATGACTGGACAAGAGGCAGACAGGATAGATCAACTCATCCATTCTCCACCAACTTCGGCATAGATGACTCAAGAATAACTACAAGAGTAACTAAAAATTATCTCCCAACAGCCCTTTTCGGGACATTCCATGAATCCGGTCACGCCATGTACGAGCAAGGCGTATCTCAGTCCCTCAGGCGCACTCCGTTAGCTAGAGGCGCATCTCTTGCCATCCATGAATCTCAGTCCAGACTCTGGGAAAATATCATCGGGCGTTCAAAAGCTTTCTGGAAGTATTTTTACGGAGAACTTCAAAAGAGCTTTCCAGAGAACTTGTCTTCAGTCAGCCTTGATAATTTCTATAGGGGAATAAACAAAGTCAAACCCTCTCTCGTTCGAGTCGAAGCCGACGAGGCCACATACAATCTGCACATAATGCTCAGGCTAGAGATAGAAATAGGTCTTATGGAAGGAACTATGGATGTGGCAGACCTTCCTTCAATATGGAACTCCAGAATGGGAGAGTTCCTCGGAATCAGACCACAAAAAGACTCCGATGGAGTCCTTCAGGACATCCATTGGTCAATGGGTGCAATCGGATACTTCTCGACTTACGCTTTGGGCAATTTAGTCTCTGCACAACTCTGGGAATGTGTCACAAAGGAGATTCCTGATATTTCAATGCAGATAGAAAAAGGCGAATTTTCTGCCCTGTTAAACTGGTTAAGAAGGAATATACACCAGCATGGAGCAAAATTTGAACCTCAGGAACTTATAGAGAGAGTTACAGGTTCGAAAATCACACCCAAACCATATCTTAATTATCTGAATTCAAAGTATTCTGAAATCTATGATCTTTGATGTTTAGAGTTTCTGAACAAAATGAGTTAAGCCAGGATGCGAAACTGTTTAGATATCCTTCAGAAACCTTGGGAAATTCGCCTGTTCCATTCGAGTATTTAAGAAGAGAGCGAATAAGTCTTTGAGCCGATTCTTCTTCTCGGGGCGAATTGGATATAGTTAGATTATGGGGCAGAAGTCCATTCTCGTGGATGTAGGCAAGCTTAATTAGCCAGTCATAAGTTCTTTCACCATTTAAAACTCTCTCAAGATGTTTAATAATAGCATCATACAGGAACTGACACCGGACAGGATAATGGATATTATTCAGGATAAACGGCACAAGTTTGAGTATCCTGTCAAGTTCTTCTATTTTCGTGGCCAATTTGTCAAAATCTCTCACATATTCTATCACAAGAGGAGATATGAGCGATTTGCCTCTGTCCGAAAACTGGATATTTAGAACTCTAAAAAGATCAACTTCGGGCGATGCTTTAGTAGATATTTTCCTGGCGCCTTTGACTATAAGGTCTATCCTGCCGTGAGTAGGACTTATTCCTGAGACAATTAAGGAACTCTCCATATAAGGAGTCTTCCTCAAGACTATGTATTGTGTCGAGACAGTTTTGTTGAGCATACTACGAGTTTTCAGATTAAATTTATCAAAAATTGTAGGCTAAAATTTTCAGAAAGCTATTGATACTATCTTTAGAACATTATAAAATTAGCTCCAAAATTATTGAACATTAATTCCAGCAAATACACATAATGAAAAAAAATATTCTGCTTGATTCTCTTCTGCATAATTCACTATCCCTGATTTTCTTCAAAGATTTAAACGGAAGATATATAAATGTAAATAACAGCTGGGTAAAGCACTGCAAGCTAGACAAAGATTTTACTTTAGGCAAAACCGACCTGGAAATTTTTGCGCCTGATTTAGCCAATAAATACATGGACAATGATACCATGGTAAAATCTACAAAGCAAATTTTAGAAATTGAAGAACCGCTCAATATTGAAGGCATCAATCGCATTTATTTTTCAAGAAAATTCCCTGTGTTCAACGAAGATAAAGACCTCGTAGGAACAGGAGGCATAGCTATCGATATTACCGAGAAAAAAAGAATGGAGGAAGAAATCAAGGATAAAGAAGAGCAGCTTATTACAATAACTAAAATAATAGCTGACCATAAAGAAAAACTCAAAGCCATCACAGGCATTCTGCCGATATGCTCTAATTGCAATAAAATCAGAGATTCTGCCGGGAATTGGCAGGAATTTGACCAATATCTGCAAAACCACTCCAAGGCCCAGTGCTCTCACAGCATCTGCATCGAATGCGCTCAAAAACTCTATCCTGATCTAAAACTTAATGCTTCTGTGACCAGCTAGCTTTAACTTGACGGTAACGAAGGTAAAGAAGTTTTTTCTCATAAAGAAAAACTCATTAATTAAGCGCAAAAACCCCTTTTAACTGCGATTTTCAGGCCTCTAAATAAAAAAATAAAATAAATTTTTATTTCTACTGTTGCAATACTTTTTAGCTTGCTTATATCTTAGCTTGTGAACAATTACTATTGAATACAAAAATCACTATTTAGGATGCGATAATGCTAATCCCAAAAAACTTACTTTACACAATAGAGCATGCATGGGTAAAAGTGAACCGCGACTTGGTTGTGGTCGGAATTACTGACAACCTACAGGAAATGCTGGAGGCTATAGAGCAAATAGATTTACCTCATAAAGGCGATGAGCTCTATGTAGGCGACAATTGCGTATCTCTGGTACACCCAGGTGGTTTCTATGACCTGCCTTCTCCACTGACAGGAAGAGTTACTAAAATCAATCCGGCATTAAGGGACAACCCAGAGCTTGTCCAATCCTCGCCTTACAAGGACGGGTGGCTTTTCGAAATGGAATTTGATGAACCAGAAGAACTCGAAATGCTTCTGGATGCAGCCACTTATACTGAGGAAGCGGAGCAGGAACTATAGAAGCAGGATATTTCATGGGCCTAGAGCTAAATATTGATTTATTTGCTTTCATTTCATAATCTTTAAAAATTTTCTCTTTTTTTTGCAGATCTTTTAGATAAGATTTCATTTATGAGTCTTGAATAAATCTCTTTTCTCTTGCGAGGTAGATCTATGGCTGATGATACAGTAAAAAATATAAAGATAAAACTCTCTTTGAACGACCTTGTCCCAAAAACGGCTGAAACCCCCAAAGCAAATAATCCTTTAGCTGAAATCGAAAAGGCTAGCGCTGAATTGAAGTTAAAACCTTCTATTAACTTAAATCCTGCATTGCCGATTGAACTTCCCCAAAAGAATATAGAGCCTGTAGCTCAAGTTGAAGAAAGACCTAAAATAAGCATAAAAAAACCACTATTGCAGGACATTAAGCCAAAAGTAACTCTTGCTGCAGACGGGCCTCCTAAAACTCTAGTTTCTATTCCAGCCTATGCAAAAAGCAATGTTCCTAATCAGGAAGAATCCAAGGCCTCTTCTCCATCTCTGATAATAACAGAAGATGTAAAAGGCAAGACTCAGAAAATTCTAGAGCCGCAGCCAGCAAGAAAACCAATCATAGACCTTAACGCTTTGAACATCAAACTCGATAGAGAGCCGCCCACAAAAGAAGCTCCGCCTGCATTAGTATCCGAAAATGTCCCCAATATTGACTTCGAATATCAAGATTCAACTAGAAAGAAAAATATCTCCGATACTGTCAGACTCAAAATCAGACCTCAGGCAACACCTGGCGGCAAGATATTTAGTGATGCTGTCAAAGAAACTCTTCAGGAGCCTCCTTCCCTTATACCAAATTCTCAAGAGATCAAACTTCAAGATAGTTTCACTATTCCCCAGAATGTTACGCCTAACATCCCAGTTTCAGGGAATGGCGCTAAAAAGAAACCCAATTGGATTATTATCGGGATATTGGGTGTCTTACTCATCTTAATCGTGTATTTTATGATCATAACAATAAGAACTCTCTCTGCATAGGCTATCTATGTCTGAAAAATTAAGTTGCGCATTAGACCTGTCCGGTCCTTTTGCGTCTTTTGCTGTGGCTGGAGGGGGCAAAATTCTTCTATCAGAATCTTTTGTTCTCCAGAATCGGAATAATGTCGCATTTTTCAAATCTTTCTTTTCTGCCCTTTCAGAAGCTAAAATTGAAGTTTCCGAGATTGATAAGTGGATTGTAGGAACAGGGCCAGGGAGTTTTACTGGGCTCAGAATAGCTTCATCTTTCGTCTCAGGGATTATTTATGATACAGATAAAATAGCTTTGGGCTTATCCTCGGTTTTTCCTATTGCACTAGGAATAGATTCATCATTTGGAGAGAATGTCGGAATTTTATTCCCCTGTTCAAAAGATACTCTTTATTTATGCAGCTTGGCATTAAATAAAAATGGCTCCTGGGGAATGCAGAAAAATCCCGAGTGCATTGCGAAAAAGGGTTTGCTCAGCATTAAAACTTGTAGTAAATTTGTTTCTCTGAGCGCTCCTGGGGAAGAAAATAGTTTAATGCAATTTATAGATGATGGAACTCCTATTTCGTTCTTAAATAGATTCCCGATTGAAAAGATGCTTTGCGATTTCGACGGTTATTACACTGATATTAAAGACCTTCTCTATCTTAGACCGCCCTCATTAACCGTAAAGATCTAGGTATCTATGAAGTATTTCTTATTAACTATATTCCTCTTTGCTTTTCTATTCTCGGCAAATGCCAAAGATGAGAACATCGGTGTACTTGCTACGGTAAACGGTTCGCCTATCACTCTTACGGATGTGCTTGAAATATCCTCTTCAGGCGAGGCTCAATTGCCTATGATGTATAAAGGAAAGGAACTTAACGATGCTATACTTAAGCTTAGAAAAGAAGTCCTTGAGCTTGTTATAGACAGGAAGCTTGTCTATGAAGATTTTAAGGCTCATGACTTTAAACTTCCCAGAGAGTTCGTCGAAAATAATATGGATCAACTTCTCAAATCTTATCACCTTAATACCAGACAGGAACTAGAAAGCATGCTAAGAGAAAACGGAAAAACTTTTGAAGAGTTCAAATCAAAAGCATACGAAAGCATGGCTACTGAAGCTCTTATTTACGGTCAGTGCTATAAAGATGCTTTTGTCACTCCAAAGGATGTTTATGATTATTATCAGTCGCATAAGAGCGATTTTACTTCGGCTTCATCAGTAAAACTCAGAGTTCTGACACTCAAGAAAAAAGGTGCCCATGAACAAGACGCAGTTCCGCTTTCAAAACATCTGGAAAAGAAACTCAAGGGCAAAGGAGAAGATGAATTTGTTGATGCAGTCTCACTTTATTCAGATGGGCCCAACCTGAAAAATGGCGGCGAACTTAGCTATATCAACCTCAAAGACTTAAGAAAGGAATTTGCAGAAGTAATAACAGAGTATAAGGAAGGTTTAGTTTACGGACCTATTGATAGTGATGATGCAATCTATTTCTTCATGATTAAAGACTTCAAGGAAGCCCACATCGTTACATATGAGGAAGCAAAGGACGAGATAAAAAAGAGGATGATGGACGATTGTAAAAGAGCTGCATATAAGTCTTATGTCGCAGAATTAAGGAAGCAGGCTTACATCCAGTATTTTATCTAGCCTAGCTTTTGAGGCATTTTTAGATCATTCCATACACTGTGCGCTACAAACTCTGCTCCGAAGCTTCTGTCTTTGCTTTTTGACAGTTCGTTCAAATTTACCGTTACTTCCTGACTATCAGAACTCTTCCTGTGCTCCACTCTCCTAGCCCCAGTTCAACATTTTAGGAATCCAATCACTCTTTTGTTCTTGGGTCTAAGGCATCGCGGAGACCATCGCCAAGGAAGTTAAGGCAGAAGAGGGTCAAAGAGAAGACAAAGCTTGGAAAAAACAGCATCCAAGGATACTCTTCCATCACTTGCGCTCCATCTTTGATAAGCAGTCCCCATGAACTCATAGGAGGCTGTATTCCAAGGCCAAGAAAACTCAGGAAAGCTTCTATCATCATCACTCTGGGAATGGTCAGAGTCACATAGACGACGATTATTCCAAGCAAGTTCGGAATAATATGTCTTAAAATTATTTTCCATCCGGGCAAACCTATAGCTCTTGCCGCTTCGATATATTCCTTTTTCTTAATTGAGTAAACTTCGTCTCTAACAATTCTTGCCATGGTCAGCCATTCTATCGCTCCGATTGCAACGAAAATAAGTATAAAATTCCTTCCTAACCAGACCATCAAGACAATCACAAGCATCGTAAAAGGCAATGCGTACATAATATCCACAAACCGCATCATTAGGGAATCAATCCTCCCGCCGAGATAACCCGAAACTGCTCCATAAACTACACCGATAGTTAATGAAACCAGAGTTGCGCAAAGACCAACAGCAAGAGAGACTCTTCCTCCATAAGCCATCCTAACTAATAAATCTCTCCCTAGCACATCTGTACCGCAAAGATGGGTAAATGAAGGTGACGCCGCACCCAAACTTAAATTTTGCTGATAATAATTAAATGTCATCAGATATGGACCCAGAATAGAGAATATCACTAGAAACGATAACGCAAATATGCCGAACAAAGCAAGTTTGTTCTTGCAGAGTTTGCGAAAAGCATCCTTGGACAGAGAGTTTCCCGGCTCCTCTGCATCAATTGACATAGATGATAATTTTTCTTTGATCCAGAACATAAAGTTCGTTGATAGTTGACGGTTGATAGTTTTTAGAAAAAATTTTAACTTTTACCTTTTTCACTTACTTCTATCCTTCCCTAAAAGACCTTTTGGGATCAATGAGGATCTGAACGATATCGGATAGTGTATTAAATATAAGAATCATAACTGAGAAAAAAAGCACGGTTCCCATAATCATTGTGTAGTCTCTATTGAATGCCGCAAGCACAAAGAGCCTGCCAAGCCCCGGTATCTGAAAAATGCTTTCCACGACAAATGAACCTGTTATAACTCCAGCTATCGCAGGCCCTACATAAGAAACAACAGATAAAAGACCTCCTCTTAAGGCGTGTTTGATTATAACTTTGTATTCGGGAACTCCTTTTGCTCTGGCTGTTCTGATATAATCCTGAGAAAGCACTTCAAGCATTCCGCCTCTTCCAAGTCTTGCAATATTAGCGGCATAAATAGCGCCTAAAGTTACCACTGGAAGCACCGCATCCTGAAAACTTCCCCATCCTGAAACATTGAACCACTCAAGTTTTATAGCAAAAATCCATATAATAATCGGTCCGAGAACAAAAGGCGGCACGCATATCCCGATCATCGCAAAAGACATTGAAGAATAGTCCCGCATACTATTTGGTCTGGTTGAGGCCATTACTCCTAGCCCTATTCCGACAAAAAGCGCAAAAACCATAGCCATTATCCCAAGTTCCAGAGAAACAGGAAATGCATCGGCTATCATCCCTGATACGCTTCTATTCGGATACTGGAATGACGGCCCTAAATCACCTTTGAAGAGTCCAATCATGTACGAGAAATATTGCTCGTATAAGGGCTTATCCAGACCATAGTGCTGGTTGATACTTGCCACTGCCTCAGGAGGCATGGTTTTATCTTCACTGAAAGGGCCGCCAGGAGCCACTCTGACCAGAAAAAAAGTGATAGTTGCCACGACCAGAAGCACCGGTATGGCATGAATAATCCTTTTTAAAATAAAAGTAAACATAAAAGTAATTATCTACTTCTCATCTTCAAGGCTCATATATTTGTACGGATGATGATCCAGAGTATTCGGATACCAGCCTTTAAGCTGAGGAGATATCAACGCCATCGAAGTGTAATAATACAGCGGAATAATGGGCGCCTGCTCCATCAAAAGTTTTTCCGCTTCCTGAAAAAGGTCAAATCTCAAAGGCTGTTCTGAAGTAAAAGCCGCATCAGCCATCAATTTATCATATTCATTATTAGACCATTTTGCCCTATTGTTAGTGCTGTCAGAAGTCCACATGCCCAGGAATGTAAGAGGATCATTGTAATCTCCGATCCAGCTTGCCGTAGCTATAGAAAAATCTCTTGTTCTGAAAGTATCCAGATACATTTTCCATTCTTTATTAACAAGTTCGACTTTTATATTTAGATTAGTTTGCCACATTGCCTGAAGGGCTTCAGCTATCTGACGATTTCTTTCAGAAGTATTGTACATGAATTCAACGACAGGAAAACCTTTTCCATCTGGGAATCCTGCTTTGGCTAAGCACTCTCTGGCAAACTTTACATCATATTGAAGATTGGTCTTAGCCGTGTATCCACCTGTGTCAGGAGGTGTAAAACTTTCGGCTGGAACTTTGCCGCCTTTGACTACATCCTCAGCCAAACTCTTCCTGTCAATAGCCAGCGATAAGGCTCTTCTAACAAGAGGAGAAATAAATGGCTCTTTATTAACATTGAACACCATGTAATATGTGCCAAGATAAGGGGATATATGGATATATGAGGGTTTATTTTTCTGGTAATAACCAATTTTACTTGATGGGACAGTGTATGTCATATGGAGCTGCCCTGCTCTGAAAGTCCTTTCCTCAGCCTGATTATCGCTTATCGGGAAAAAATCTATTTCGTTTAATTTTACTTTATCAGCATCCCAATACTGCGGATTCTTAACCACAGTTATAACCTTATTAACTTCCCAATCTTTAAGAACAAATGGACCATTGCCGACTAGTTTGCCTGGAAGCGTCCATTGTGTGCCTCTCTGATCAATTGCTCCATATTTCTCTATATTTTTTTTATTTGCTGGAAACCATGCCATATGAGTAATCAGGGGCAAAAAATAAGGAGTTGGTTTTCCAAGAGTTATCTGCAAAGTGGATTTATCTATGGCTTTCACACCTACTTTAGAAAAGTCTGCCAACTGACCCTTGTTGAATTTCTCTGCGTTTTTCATGCAATAAAGCATATAGGCATTCTGGCTGCCTAATTTTGGAGAGAGGATTCTATTGTAGGCATAGACAAAATCATCGGCTGTTAATGGGTCGCCATTGGACCATTTGGCCTCTTTCCTGATTTTAAAAGTATATATCAAACCATCGTGAGTGACTGTCCAGGATTCTGCCACTGCACCCTCGGGAGCCAGAGTTTTGGGATTTTCAGATAAAAGCCCTTCGAAAAGAGCCGCAATAACTCTCTGCTCTGGAACGCCTGTAACTGTGGACGGGTCGAGATCCTGAGGCTCTGATCCATTTCCCACATAGAGAATACCTTTAGAAGTCGCATTCTTCAGATTGGATTCTTTCCTGGAACAACCTGATAAAACCAATATAGAAATCATCAATGCCGTAAAAACCAAACTAACTGTTCTTTTCATAGACTCCCATCACTATTGAGGTTCCGATAAAATGAAACCTTTCGTTTTTTAACTAAAAACCTAGATTCGGCTGAATTACGCCCCAGTCCCCATTATTGTCATCGTCTTCTTTTTTATTATCAGACTGTGACTTCGTTGACATACTCTTTGCCTTTTCCCTTTTGGGTTTCTTTTTTTGTTCATCTATCTCATTAACATCTTCATCATCACCGAAGAGAGAGAGCACATTTTCATCTTTCTTTATTGGTACTTCAGTGTCATGATCCACTCTTACTTCTATAACTTCTTTTATTGGTTCTGAAACCACAGGAACTTTTACATCAGGAGTTTCTCCGGAATTTGAGTCATCATTACCATCGGCATCTGCAGCTTTTTGAGCAGCTTCCAGTTGTCCTTTGAACACGAATTTAATGATTTTTTTAGCTGTCAGAAGAAAACCTCTTGTACCCGGCGCTCTGATTGCTGACTTTGAGAAATCAGCTTCTATAGATGCTTCTTTGTTCTTTCTGGCGCCTTCGATAATGCAATCATAAATGGAGTTTTCTCTGGTAACGATGAATTCAAGCTGTGAATCAGGAGGAATAAGATTGTATTCTTTGTCACGGATAAACTTTGATACTGCGCACTTCTTGATAAAGTATTTGCCTGACTTCTTCTCTTTGTAAACGAGAGAATACACATTGGATTTATCATACTTATTGAAATAGAAAAGTTTGCCTACATAAACCTTCTGAGGAATTGTAATAATCTTGTACCTGCCACTTTTGTCTATGCAAATAAGGTTGTCAAACTCATTACAGAGCACATATTCTTCACTCTTAACTGATGAACCTATGTAGCCATTGCCTCTGTCCCATCCGACTTTGATGTTATTTAGAGCGACAGCTCTTTTGTCTATCTCTTCGAATCCCTCTTCAATTTCGGTTCTTCTAGGATAGTTCTTTGCATACAATTCTATTAACCTTTCAAGGTACTTTATCGTGTATTTCTTAAGAGACTTCAGATTCTTATCTACTATTTTAATCTGATCGTTTATATCCTTGATCTCGTCTCTATTCTTGTTGATGTCATATCTTGAGATTTTTCTAATTGGAATAGCCAGAAGCTTTTCAATATCCTCATCAGATATATCTCTCTTGAGTTCAGAAATATACTTCGTTAGCCCTGCCCTGACTGCTTTTAGGACAAGTTCGTAAGTCTCGCACTCTTCGATCTTTTTGTAAATCCTATTTTCTATAAAGATGCGTTCAAGGGTCTTCTCGTGGAATTTATCATTGAGTCTGCCAAGTTCTATTTCCAACTCTCTTCTAAGGTATTCAACAAGGCAGTCGGTATTATATCGAATAACTTCGGATACCGTTACCTGAACAGGGCGATTATCCTTTATTACCAGAATTGATGACTTCACGGACATCGAGCAATCGGTGTACATGTAAAGAGCTTTGAGAGTCTTTTCGGGGTTATAGCCTCTGGCAGGAATAACTTCTATTTCGACCTTGTCCGAAGTAAAGTCATTGATAGAAGCAATTTTAATTTTGTTTTTATTTGCGGCTTTTTCTATGGAAGCAATGAGCTTCTCTGTATCGGTCATCGCCGGAATTTCTCTGATGACAAGGCGCCTCCCGTCAATATCAACTTTTGCCCTGACTGTTACCTTGCCTGTTCCATCGCTGTATTCAGCGACATTCATCACTCCGCCCTGAAGAAAGTCAGGGTATAATTGAAAATTTTCGCCATTCAAATAAGCTATCTGGGCTTCAAGAACTTCCCTGAAATTATGCGGAAGTATCCTAGTGGTCATTCCTGGAGCTATTCCTTCCTGACCGAAAAGAAGAAGAACAGGGATTTTGGCTGGAAGATAAACTGGTTCCTTATTTCTGCCGTCGTAGGAATCGGCAAATTCGGTTATATCAGAGTTGAAAAGCACATCTTTGGCAAGAGCATTAAGTCTAGCTTCAATATATCTTGCAGCAGCGGCCTGGTCTCCAGTAAAGATATTTCCGAAGTTTCCCTGCTTTTCGATGAAGAGTTCTTTATTGGCTATCGTGACAAGAGCTTCATAGATTGGAGCATCACCATGAGGATGGTACTGCATGCAATGACCGACGGTATTAGCTACTTTATTGAACTTGCCGTCATCCATCTTGAAGAGAGACCAGAGAATTCTCCTCTGAACAGGCTTCAAACCATCTCTGATTTCAGGAATAGCCCTGTCCTTAATGACATAGGAAGCATATTCGATGTAGTTACTGCTTATAAGTCGCCTTAAATGAGTATTCGTACCATCATTTACAGCCAGATGATTAAAGACAGAAACTCCCGGATCATGAAGTTCTTCTTCATTATGGACAATAGTTCCATCATCATCAGTCACTGCAGAACCATCCTGCGCATCTACTGATTCATTTATATCTTTATCTTTTTTTCTTTCAGAATCCCGCATAAGTTTAAACAAGGTTGTTCATTATATATTCTCTTCTTTCCGGAGTATTTTCACCCATATAAAATTCTAAAATACCAGGAACATCTCTCATGTAGTCAACATTGACATTGATGAGCTTAATATCTTTACCGATAAACTGACCGAATTCAGATGGTGATATTTCTCCAAGTCCTTTAAATCTGGTCACTTCTATGCCTTTTCTACCAAGTTTATCAATAGATTTATTCATCTCGTCTTCATCATAGCAGTATATGGTCTCTTTCTTGTTCCTTACCCTGAAAAGAGGAGTTTCCAGTATGTAAAGATGGCCTGATACAACCAACTGTTCAAAATAAGTAAGGAAGAATGTGATTAGAAGGTTTCGTATATGCAGTCCGTCCACATCTGAGTCAGTCGCGATAACTACTTTCTCATATCGTAGGTTTTCAATATCTTCCTCGACATTAAGAGCCTGCATCATGTAGTAGAACTCTTCATTTTTGTAAACATTATCAAAGCTCTGATTAAAGCAGTTCATGGGCTTGCCCCTCAAAGAGTAAATTGCCTGAGTAAGCACATCACGACAGCTAACCATTGATCCTGCGGCAGACTGCCCTTCGGTTAGGAACAACATTGAATTTTTCCCTTTTAAACTGCCATCGTCGAGATGACATTTGCAGTCTTTGAGTTTTGGAATCTTGAGAGCCATCTTTTTGGCTTTTTCTTTAGAATCCTTTTTTACAGCCTGAATGTCTTTTCTCACCTTTTCATTGAGCATCACTTTCTCAAGGATAAGTTCAGATTCTTTGGTATTCTTATGCAGGAAGTCAACTACTCCTTGTTTAACCGCAGAAACTATCCATGCTCTAATATCGGCGTTGCCTAATTTATTCTTGGTCTGGGATTCAAAAATCGGATCTTTGAGTTTAATTGCTATCGCCCCGACCATTCCATCTCTGACATCAGAACCCTGAAAACTTTTCCCGGAAAACTCATTTATCCCTTTCAATATTCCTTCCTTGAAAGCTGAAAGGTGCGTGCCTCCGTCATTGGTGTATTGTCCATTAACAAATGAGTAGTAGTTTTCTCCGTAGTTTGGAGTGTGGCAGAAGGCAAATTCCAGGTTTTGTTCCCTGTAATAGAAAACATCGTACATTTTTTCTTCGCCTACTTCGCTGTCGATAAGATCTTTAAGTCCATTTCTTGAAAAGAATTTCTCATCATTGAAGCAGAGCATAAGACCGCTATTCAAATAGGCATACATCCAGAGGCGCTTTTTGATGTAGTCTCGATCAAAAGAATATTTATGAAACATAGTCTGCGAAGGGATGAACGAAACTCTTGTACCGTCTTTTTCGTCGCTCTTTCCACCGTGAGATTCAAGAATGACACCCTCGGAAAACTTTGCAGTAAAGAATTTCCCCTCTCTAAATGAAGTCACCTCGAACATTTCTGAAAGTGAATTAACAGCTTTTGTTCCTACGCCGTTAAGACCTACTGAGAACTGGAAAACATCATCGTTGAATTTTCCGCCTGTATTTATAACCGATACGCATTCAATGACTTTACCAAGAGGAATCCCTCTGCCATAGTCACGGATGGAAAGTTTATTCTCTGTAAGCTCGATATCAATTCTCTTTCCGGCGCCCATTATGAATTCATCGACGCTATTGTCTATAACTTCCTTGAAGAGGATATAAATCCCGTCGTCAGGATGAGAACCATTACCCATCCTCCCGATATACATACCGGGTCTGGCCCTGATATGCTCAAGAGAACTTAAGGTTTTGATTTTATCTTCTGTGTAATTGTGTTCCTGAGCCATAGATATTGAAAGGATACGCTTGACCGTATCCTAATATGATTAGATTTCAGTTTTATCCGAATAAAAATATAACATGTTCAACTGAGATATTTAATAGGCAAGCAAAACAAAACTAGTTCATCACCCAATTTCCCAACTCTCAACATCTCCTGGAATCAGTTCAAATATCGGATTAACAGCAAATGCCTTTTGGTTCTTTAGTTCTTTATATCTTTGAATATCGCGTATTTCCAACTTTTTTAGTAGATGCTCTGCTTCGAAATTTACCTGCCCTTCTGTCACAGATAATCTCGTCTCAATGAAATTCCAATCAATCTTATCTTCACTGAACTTATAGCTTCTATCTAAAGCTTCAGAATAAACAAAACTCAGATATTGATTAATAGCATTGAGAGGATTTTTTGATTTTTTGAACCTTTCAAGCTGTGGATGGTGTCGATAACCTATGGTCTTTCCTTCCAGAACATTCCTGGCAAGAAGCGTTTCACGCCAAAGAGCCACAAGCCCCTTAGAATCAAGATATTTGGGATGTAATGACCACAATCGCATTAACTATGAACCTATTTATGATTACTGAAAAATTACTTGAACATCTTTATCTGGGATATGAGAAGATAGTCGGGAGTAGAGGAATAGTTATTGATCAAGATACATAAGGTCTTGTATATAAAAGGTGTCAGTTCCGGTGGTGCGCTTGATTCTTGCCAGGATTTTCTGCGACGCAGTTACTTCATCGGCATTTACATCAAACTGTCCTTTTTTTGCGGCAATTGTTTCTCCCGGATCCGATACATCGCCATCGTTATTCAAATCTTTGTAAATGGTTACTGTACCACTATCTGGACCTACATCTTTAATAGCCTGACCAACGGCAATTACTGTAAATAAATCAGGAGTTTCTACTTTTGTCAGATTTATAAACTTGCCAATTAGCTCTTCCTGAGTTGCATCAGTGGTCTGTGTTCCATAATGTCCATTAGATAAATTAGGTATATCATGTACAATCTGTGCTCTTGTGTAGAAGGCATTTCCGCTTCCGTGGGTTCCATTTACATTAAGAGTTTCTATAGCTAAATCATTGGGGCTCGTTATATTAGTGCCGCCGCTTCCAGGATCAACCTTTGTACTTCCAATATTTATCTGATCAAATAGAGTTCGCAAAACTGAAGTATTGTCCGAATTAAGATTTATCTTTCCCAGAGTAGTTGAGTTTGAACTCATCTTTATTTGATCTAGGATATTGGCGTCACCCAGGCTGTAGTCTCCAGCAGCAGCAGCAGGGCCAAAACCATATCCGTCTGTTGAGTCATTATATTTTTTCAGGTTTATGGTTTGGAAGTTGCTAGCCCTGTGGATAAAACCCAGTTCCCATGGCGACTGCATGTGATCATTTCTGATGTAGGCTGTAGAGATTAACCATGGGTCTGCAGCCGCTTCAATGTCGGTGTCAGTTCCAGAAAAAGTAGTAGGGAAAACTGCGTTCTTTTTACCTATGGCAACTGTTCCACCAACGGCAGGAAGTGTGGTTCCTGAAGCAAGCAGTGTACCATTTGCTGCGGCGCTAGCTGTGGCGCTAGCTGGGGCGACTTGAATCTGAATCCAATCAGTAGTATTTAAATTCTGCCTGGGGTCTCTGACTTCATAGTCACTGTAATAATATGCAGGGTTGGTGGTGGGGGCAGTTGAGTAGTTAAATACCTGATATTGACTTATATCGTTATTTTCAAATCTGGCAAAGTCATAGTTGTTTAATCCATCACTACTTTTAAGGAGAACAGAGAAATTCTTTACATTTACTTTTATCCCTAAAGCTGTAGTGGATGTAGCGAGATTATATTGATTATTTTTAAAATCAGTTCCAAGAATCATGGTATCAGCGGTAGTATAAGTGGAGTTAATTGAATTAAATAAGAGATTTTGCGTTTCCATTCCTGGCTGCGGATTAAAAGCTACTTCAGTACCAGATGTTCCTATATAGTATTCTAATTCAAGATTTATTGTGGCTTTAGGCAAATTAGTACCCGATAAAGTAAACCCGTACATATTGACTAATTCAACAGCTACAATGGCACCAGTAGATGAGATTGTCCAAGGATATAGATTATTGGTCTTGCTTCCTTTTGTTATAGTGAAAGGGACAGAAACTCTTACCTCGTTTATATACGGGCATCTTTCAAGGCCGAAATAGCCAGGATTGTTAGGGTTATCAGTTGTTGCGTTTGTATCTGAGTCGCAATAGTCAATAAGATTGGCTATAATTTGATTCTTAGTAACCGTATCATTCATATTAAGAATCCATTTTAACTGTGGAGCATCACCTCCAAAATCACTAACAGTTCTGTTATTCCACCATGTAGGAGAGTCAGCATGGACAAGATCAAACCTAGGCTGCATTTCCAATTGTTCTCTTATCACATCCTTATTTGCATCAACCCAATATTTTTCGTCATCTTCAGGAGCATTCACATAAAAAACTTCTCTAAAATATTGTCTTATAGTGTCATTGCTCTGACTTATGCCAAGGTTGCTGAAGATCTGCTCATAATCTTTCCATTTACCTGCGTCCCCTATATTTACTAAACCTACAGGACTGCAGGTATTTACGCTCATTTTCTGCGTGTAGGAAGGATAGAATGTCTCAGAGTCGTACTCCAGACTGGCCAGGGAAAGTTCATTAATATTTTTGCCTGGTCTGCCCGTAACATAAGTAGTCAACGAATCTTTTGAAGTTTTTCCATTTCCATAAAGATATTCAGAAGGAGGTTTATTGGTAGTTGTAGACCAAGATCCAGAATCAATAACCGCCCATGGATCTATTTTTCCCTTGTCAGGAAGCACTACATAAGCAACTCTGCCAAATATCTGACCGTCATTATCTCCAAAGTCGTTTTGCTCCTCCGATTTAATATATACCCATGTGACGGCAGAGGTGTCTGTGATATTGTAAGCAGTATTGCTCGGGTAATCGCTTGGCATGATTAGTATGGTATCTCCATTAACTACTGTCGTAAGCTGATTAGCAAGATCATCCCCGAGAATAGCCCTCTTGCCAGCATCAGTCATAGAGGCGTCATTGACTATATCATTGTCATGGCTTAGGATTTCATTCATGCTTTCCTGCGGATTGGCTGATTCTAGTTTCATATTTGCCATGGCCCTGTTGAATGCAGTTTGAGCGAAAGCTCTGGCCACATTTATATTCTGAAAATTAACCGCAGCTTTTCGTTCTATCATTGATGTGGTTACGAATGCAATCCCAAGCATGAGAAGCAGCGCTGCAACCCCGATAGCCAGGATGGTAGCCATACCGGATTCGGAAAATCCGATTTTAGATTTTTGATTGCTGATTTTAGATTTCAAACTCATAAAACAATTGACAGTTGTCGGTTGTTAGGTGATAGAATTATAATATGAAAGACTCTTTTTAAACAACGAATTATACAAATGCCACGAACTTTATAAACTTTTAACTTTTCGTTTTTCACTCTTCACTTACTTAATCCATCTCTTCAAATCTAAAATAATTCCTATTACTGTCCCCTGTTTCCGATATAAACGGTTTTATTGAATTTAGTCTGTTTTGATTCTCGGAAACTCTTTGCTGCAGCAGGTTCATTAGCGTAAGATGGTGGCAGATATACAGTCGTTCCACAAAGAGAGACCCATTTATCCCAAGATGATTTGTCAAGAAGAGTTATGGACATAGTGACGATAGAAGGGAAAATATTTGTTGAGTTATAAACAAGGCTTTTACAGGTATCCAATGAATTGTTTGTAATGACAGTTGTTTTGTCAGGCTGAATGACCGTACCTGTGTCAGTATCAGTATCACAGGTAAAAGATAAATCGAGAACATAAGGTATCAGTTTGTTATAATCGACATTACTATTACCTTGTCCGGAAGAGTTGGAATTGGCTGTAAAAGCTGCGTCACTAAAATTCAAACTGCCAGTCCGGTTAGGAACCCCTAAAGGCAGCCAGTTGTATTTTGGGTTATCATCATACACTTTTATCCCATTTACAGTTGTGTAAGTGGTCAATTTGTTTCCTGTTACACTTCTGCGAAGCCATCCCTCATTGTTCAAATTGTCTAAATCAGTTCTGTCGGACAAATAAAATAATTGATATTTAACTTCAAAGTAAGAGGAAGTGCAGACATCATTGGGTTTAATTGGGGTTTGCGAAATGAAAGCAATATGTCCGTTCTGGTATGCGCTGTATTCGCTTGGCAGGGCTGATGCAGGTTCCCAAAACCAAAATGGAGCTTCACCTTCACCGTAATAGATGCTTTCCAAATCCCTTGACATCAAATCCAGAGCAATTCTGGCATTCTCGAAAGTTTCTTGTTTAGAATTTGATGTAGCCCATGTATTCTGCGCTGATGAGAAGAAAGTAAAAGACGCGGCTATCAGAAGAGTCAGGATAGCCATAGACATAACTAACTCAATTAGAGAGAAAAATGTAATTTTACAAAAGTCTTTGAGAATCATCAGAATTTAAAATTTATGGCTCCTAATGGAGCCATAAAGTATTTAATTTTACTTGCTTATTTTAGGCATATTATAGTATTCAGAATAGAATCTTACTTTCTCTCTCTTGCTGTAGTCTTGCTGTGAAAGAGGCCAGCTGATTTCTACATTGAGCCCTATCGCCCGCGGATCTGTTTCTACGATAGGTGGTGGTGGTGGTGGAACATTAATATTTTGAGAATATATAGTTACCTTCGAAGGATTGAATATTACTTTGAGCTGCCCGCCTTTATTTGTTTTATATAGCCTTATTGTCATAGAGCCAGGAGTTTGAGGGTTTAAGGTGACCGGTTGTCCTTGAAAGTTGATTACATTGCCATCTACAGTAAGATTACAAATACCATTCAGGTTCATATTCATATTGTTTACATCGAAAGTAACTCCTCCAGTACCGTCTGCGCTTACAAAACTATTTTCTGTAAGACCAGAACCTGTAGGGAAAGTATTACTAGATATAGCGCTGGTAAGTGTAATAGGATTGCCATTTAGAAGATAGGTAAGATTGAAGGTATCACTGGCAGATATTCCGATTCCAGAATTAATTCCTTGAAAATCATGGGGATCTTCAGGAATTACATTTGTCAAAACAACCAAATCTTGATAGTCTTTAACCATTCCATCAAGTTCAAAAAGATAAATAACCTGATGGTCTTCAAGGACAATTTTTTTTCCATCGTCAGATACATATTTAGATACAAGGGCAGCGGCAGATTTCTGACCACTCCACGGGGCAATCTTCGGGATAGCATCACCGTTTTTTAATGTTATTACATTTGCAGTATTACTTGACGTTGAAACACAATCTTTATTATAAGGCGATGGCATATGTCCCGATGCCTCGGCAACAACTTTTGTTCCCAAAGGCAGATTTGGCAATTTAGCATTAGTAACTAGTTTTGTTGTGCCTTTGAGTTCCGTACCATTACCGAATGGATAATAATCATAAGGCGTTTTTCCTGGCTCGGTAATTGTCATTTTGAAGTAAGTAGGCCAATTAGTACCCCACTGAGAGCCTAAAAATACTGGTTCGACATCTACAGGAGAGGTATTCGATACCGTTCCGCCTGATATAATGAAATTCTGTGGGATATAAGAGGGGTTTACTTTTTTTGGGGCCAAGGTTAATAAATCCATGCTGCGAGGAGTGTCTTGCCAAACAACTACCTGTCCTGCATAATCTTCAACAGATCCGCTTGATTTGGAAATTATATAAACTCCATTGACATTGGTACCGTAGAAATCTGTTCCGATTTGTTTTCCCTTGACAGCGCCTGTTATTATATCTTGAGTAGTGCTGTTTTGAGTAAAAACATCATTGTAGTGCGGAAGTGTAAGCAAATCGCTAAATTTTGTTCTAGAGAGAGCTGAAAAATAAGCCGTAGCATCCCCCTGGAAGATTCCTGCGTAGTTTTCTCCCAAAGCATCTTTTTTCTGTTTAAGACCTGTTGGCATTAATGTGACGACTGCTATTGCGCCCAACGCTAAAATTCCGACAGCAATAGCTACTTCTACTAAAGAAAAGAACCTAATTTTTAGTGCTTTCATAATACACCTCATATTTTGATATTGTTAAGTAATGTTAGCATCCTATATTTTTAATGCTTTCATAATACACCTCACATTTTAATATTGTTGAGTAATGTTAGCGTCCTATCCTAGAAAACACAATGGGGCCTATTATTAATAGGCCTTTTTCTCTTTATCATAATTGATTTATAGTGTATTGTATGTAAATAATAGTTATATAATGAATAAATTGAAATAGTTAATGGGGTATTTATGATTATAAACTGTCCTAAGTGTAATCAGCAGTATGATGTGACTGATGATTATGTCGGTAAAAAAGCCGAATGCGAGGCTTGTAACCATAAATTTACTATTGAAACTTCGAAGAATATGAAATGTCCGTTCTGTCCGGAAACGATTAGGGCAGATGCCAAACTCTGTAGGTACTGCAAGCAAGTTGTCAAACCTTATGAAACCAAGCTTGACTCTAGCGGCAGAATACATATCAAGGCCATAATTCCGCGCAGAAGACCGGGAATCGATACAGTAGAAGTCAATCCTTATCAATTAAGTTTTATCAAACACCTAGCCCCGTCTTTTAGTATAGAGTCCTTGAAGAACATTGGTAAACAACAAGCTGTAATACTCATAGACCAGATCCAGAAAGCTCAGAAAAAAGAATCTGATGTGATAGTCATTGATTCAATTGAATACATTAATGAGTAGCAAAGAGACAAATGATAAATTATATATCTTTTTTGCTTTTCGGATTAAGCAGCCCTTTTTATTTATATTACTGAAGGAATAAATGCTTTGAGTCCATATTTTTCTAAAAAAAGATTGAGCATGAAAACATCAAGATATTTTTCCTTGATATATTTAGCTATGATTATTGCAATTATTTTAATTATAGTTGCAGCTACCTTTTTATATCTTAATACAAGAATCAAACGAAACCTTGAAGTTATCGACAATAATTATCTTTCTTCAGCAAAGGGATGCATTTATGCATACATAAAACTTAAAGGAGAAAGATCTGCTAGCGCTTTTGATCTACTGCAAATTCATCTTAAGAATAGTATTCCTACCAGTATTATAACGGCTTCAACTTCGCTTACTCACGAATTTGGAAGTCTTTATGCGACGGATTATAGCGATACTCAAGGTATCTATGTCTTCCAGGCTAAAACAGAGCAGAGAGTGGATTTTAGCGCTCAAATCAATATTTGGAAATCATGTACTATCGAGAAGATTGGAATTAACGGAGTTCCGATATACGAAGGAGAAACATCAATTATTGCGAGCCAAACGATACAAAATAATCTTGATACTATGATAGAGGACTCTGGAATAACTCCTCCACTTCGAGGAAACAACTTTAGTTATACTAAAGGAATAAGTAATGCAATGGGAATAAATGTTGAAATAAGCTGGCCGCTAGAAGAACCATACAAGGACAGACAAAAATATATATATTACTTTGAAGTTTTTAAGCCTAATAGTTAAAAAATAGTTGCTGAATAATCCAGGCAAAGGGTATACCGTTTTGGTTTTCGAAATTATTAGGTAGGGATGGCTCTCCGCAGCCGTCCGTAAAGAGCGGTCAGCTCGGAGATCTGACCCTACCAGAAATCGCCCTATCGAACGACAGGAATAAGTTATATAAAAATTATTCAAAAAAAGGCTGGGTGGGAACCCAGCCGGCAAGACTTATGATTCAACTTCTGATACATCTCTTTCATCTCAAAAAATTTTAGTTAGAATATCAAGAGACATAGGTTCAGATACTTATAAAATAAATGAACTGCAGTATCTCTCGGAATAAGAGAAAAGTTAAAAGTTGTGGCTAAAAACCTCTATATTTTCACGGCTGTTAATCAAGAATTTCCAGCTTTAATCCGAACTGTTCGCATAGAGGTTTGAAGTGAATGTCATAAGTAAGAAGGGTAATGTCTTTCTCAAGACAGGAAGCTCCGATTATCGCATCTGCAAGCGGGACAGTTAGCCCTGACTTTCTGAGTTTGCCGTAAATTGAGGCAGCTTTGCTGAAAATATTTATTGGCATCTCAATATAAATAAGCGCAAGCATAGCCTCTCTGATTAAATTTGCTTCCTTATCGCTTTTTGCTCCGCCTAAAACCTCAGCAAGAATAATGCCGTTTACAGCTAGAGTTTTTTCAGGAAGAAGATATTCAATCCTGGCAGCGTGTTTGAAGTTTTTATCTCTGAAAAAGTCAATCCAAAGACAACTGTCCAGCATGACAATATCACTCTTCATTTTCTGAATTCCTGAGTTTTATAATATCGTAATCTTCATCAATAATGCCTTTCCCTCTGAGGCTTAAAAATAAATTGATTCTCGAGTTTCTGATAAAATCGTCCAATGCCATATTGATGATATCTTTTTTTGTTTTACCTCCGGCAAGGGATATTGCCTTATTGAGTTTTTCTTCTGAAATATCAATTGTTGTTCTCATTTTATACGCCTATATAATGTGAGTAGTTAGTATGCTAATAATAAGCATATCAATAGAGCATAAACAATCAAGTTAAAATTAAAAATTAAATTAAAAGACACCGACTCCGCACTACTATCCGTAAAAAGTATGGAATAAAAACATGGTTTTTACTTCTAGTAGCCGTTATCCGTTTACTTTTCAAAAGTTTAAAGTGGAGGTGCGGGATTGATAATCGAAACTTGAAACTGGATTTTAACTCAAAACAGTGGGAGGGTCGATCGACCCAGTTGAAAGCTTGTAAGGTTTATAAAGTTCATAAAGTAAAAAGACCAGCGCCAAGCGCCCAGAATCCAGTTTCCCCTCCCTTTATCTTTTCGTGTAATTCGTGAAATTCGTGGTTAAATTGATTCAATTGAATACATTAATGAGTAGCAAAGAGGCAAATGATAAATTATTCAATCGAGTAGGAGGTAGCTGATTAATTCAGCTACCGACCTCTCACACCACCGTACATGCCGTTCGGCATACGGCGGTATAGATATTGCTGTCGTCGGCATACCTAAAGCATATTCCAATGGAATAAAGGAATATTCCTTTAGAGCGTTGATTATTACATCTAAAGTTTCTGGTTTCATTTCAATAAAATTTCTGTCGCCACTCCCTTCAGGAGAGCTTATCATTTCTGGACAATCTTATCCCACAAGCTTACGCATGTGGCTAAGATGTCAATTTAATATTCTAGCCACGGGTGTGAACCCGTGGAAAACATTATTCCAATATAATCAAGCCCTCCTGAAGGGAGTGGCGGCATATTATGATGCGTAAAATTATTTAATATTTTATATATCAACTATTTAAAAAATGCTGTAAAACCCGAAACTTTAAATTACAAAACTCTAATGTAGATTACTTTATCTTCTCGAAGCGGCCTTTTTCGACATTCTTTACGACAGTGTCAGCTTCAAATACTTTGCCGCTCATCACGATGTAAACGCCAACTGGGAGGCACTGAACCGCAGCTATCGCCCCGCCTACATTGAACTCGGCATCGCTTCCTTTGAACATCGCAGGAGTCATAGAACCAGTAAAAACCACAGTTTTGCGAAGTTTTCCCTCAACGAGAGCTTTCTTTACTCTTTTAGCTGTTTTTACCATGGTGTCTGTACCGTGAGTAATAACAATTTTACTGGCTTTGTCCTCGGCAACTTTATTTGCGACTAGTTTTCTATCATCGGCTGTCATATCCAAACTATCCTTGTGCAAAATAGAATCAACCTCGTATTTCAAAGTCACGCCGGCCTGACTCAGAATATTAGATATAGTTGGTTTTCCGACCTGATAGAGACTTTTGTCATCGAAATAAACTTTATCAATCGTCCCGCCCACAGCGATAATTTTAATTTTCCCGCCCATTTTTCACCTCGATTTACTTAACTTTTATTCCCCATATTTCTCTTGCATATTCAGCTATAGTTCTGTCGCTTGAGAAATATCCCATATTGGCGACATTCATTATAGATTTCTTAGTCCAGAGCGCGTTATCTCTATAGACCTTATCTATATTATGCTGGCAATTGATATAACTCTCAAAGTCAGCCAGGAGCATATAATGATCTCCCTGATTGAGCAACAGTTCAAAAATTGGTTTATATCTATCATGGTCATCGGGTGAGAAGTAACCGTTGGCAATGGCATTGAGAACATCTTTTAGCTCGCTATTCCAGAGGTAATAGTCATAAGGGTTGTAACCTTTTTCTTTAAGAGCGGCTACTTCAACGGCATTCATTCCGAAAATGAAAATATTGTCATCGCCCACTGCGTCTTTAATTTCAATATTTGCTCCGTCAAGAGTTCCGATTGTCAAAGCTCCATTGAGAGCAAACTTCATATTTCCCGTACCTGAAGCTTCTGTTCCGGCAGTAGAAATCTGCTGTGAAAGTTCGCTTGCAGGAAAAATTCTTTCAGCAAGAGAAACTCTGTAGTTAGGTAGGAAATAGAGCTTCAAATAGTCTCTTGTCTGTGGATCATTATTTATAACTTTCGATACATCATTTATAAGTTTAATAATGAGTTTGGCTGTGATATAGCCAGGAGCGGCCTTGCCTCCGATAAAGACTGTCCTTGGAACAACATCTTTGGGTATTGAGCCTTTGAGTTTGAAGTATGAGTGGATGACGCTCAATACATTAAGCAGCTGCCTCTTGTACTCGTGCATTCTCTTAACCTGAACATCAAACATGCTTCCCGGATCAACTGCAAGCCCATATTCCTTGCTAAGGAAATTTGAAAAAGCGACCTTGTTATTCTTCTTGATTTCAGACCATTTCGAACAGAAGCTCTTATCTTTTACTGACTTTTCAAGTTTCTTGAGTTCATCAAGGTTTTTAATCCACTTATCGCCGATAGTATCAGTTACTAAAGTCGCCAGTGAAGGATTAGCCTGTTTCAACCAACGCCTCTGCGTAATACCGTTGGTCTTATTATTAAACTTCTTGGGATACAATGCATAAAAATCAGACAGGAGAGTTTCCTGCAGAAGCTTCGTATGAAGTTTTGCCACTCCATTGACAGAGTGAGAGCCTATGATAGCAAGGTATGCCATTCTAAGCTTCTTTTCTGCGCCTTCTTCTACGATTGACATTGCGCTTTTCTTTCCATTATCATTGGGATAAGCAGCCTCAACTTCTTTCATAAACCTTGCATTTATCTCGTAGATAATTTCAAGCAGCCTTGGCAGAAGTCTTTCAAAAAGACTGACTTTCCACTTTTCGAGAGCTTCAGGCATAAGCGTATGATTTGTATATGCGAAAGTATTGGTCACAATTTTCCAGGCATCATCCCACTCCATGTGGTGAACATCGACAAATAGTCTCATGAGTTCAGGTATGGCAATCGAAGGGTGCGTGTCATTTAGCTGGATGGCTATTTTGGATGAAAACTCATCAAATGTCTTATGATGCTTGAGGTACTCCATAATAATGGTCTGGAGAGATGCTGAAACAAAGAAGTACTGCTGTTTGAGTCTTAGCTCTTTTCCGGAGGAATTGTTGTCGTTAGGATAGAGCACTTTAGTAATCGTCTCGTCAAGAGCCTTGCCCTGAATAGCTTTCTCGTAGTCGCCATTATTAAAATAGTCAAGATTGAAATCATCACTTGATTTAGCAGACCATAAAATCAGGCTGTTTACAGTATCTGTCTTGTAGCCGGGGATGAAAACAGTATATGGAATTGCTATTACATTTTCGGCATCAGCCCATTCGACAGATATTTTGCCATGCTTATCTGTAGAGTGCTTTGACTTGCCGTAAAATTTAACTTCGACTGCATCCTCGACTCTTTGAATTTCCCATGGGTTATTTTTGAAAAGCCAATTGTCAGGTTTCTCCACCTGATACCCGTCAACTATATCCTGATTAAACATACCATATTCATATCTGATACCAAATCCGCACCCTGGAATATCCATTGTAGCCATTGAATCCAGGAAGCATGCGGCAAGTCTTCCCAAGCCGCCGTTGCCAAGGCCTGCATCATATTCCTGTTCGTAGAGATCTTCCAAATCAACGCTTATTCTTCTAAGCGCATTTTTTGTCACTTCCTGCATATCAGAGTTATCCACAGCATTGCGCAAAGATCTGCCCATAAGAAACTCTAATGAGAGGTAGTAAACTTTCTTTACATCCTGAGTTTCATATTTCTTCTGCGTATCCATCCATTTCTCAGTAAGAATCGCCTTTTGGGTAGCGGCAATCATACGGTATTTATCGAAATCAGTAGTGCTGGAAAGCCTCTTCCCGATAACATGCTGAAGGATAGTTTCACAGAAAAGATCAAATTCGTGTTCATTAGTTAGTTTCTTTGAAAGCATAGAATACCTCATATGGTTAGTTAATTTAAAAAAGAATTACGAGCGATTCTATCATAGCCAAACAAGCAATGCAATAACAGTAAGATTTTTAGCTGTTTCGGAAAACACAAAAGATGGGACTTACAGAGGAAATTCCAAGATAAACTTAACGCCATTGTTGTGTTCAATGTGAATAGTTCCATTTATCTGTTTTGCCATCATATCTACAAGGTTAAGACCGAATCCTTTAGAACCGTTACACCTTACTGATTCCGGCATCCCGATTCCATCGTCCTGAATAACAATAATCACCTTGTCGTCTTTCTTTGAAGCTGAAACTAATACTTGACCTTTATCTCCGCCTTTGAATGCATATTTCATAATATTAGTCAAAAGTTCATTGACGATTATTCCTACAGAGAAAGAGATTTTAGTCGGAATAGTAATATCTTCAATGTGTTTTTCTACGGAAATATGAGTTGAGTCAGAGAGATTAAAGAAGACCTCATCTACTAATGTTTCAAGATATTCTTTAAGGGAGACTTCATTGAAATTATCTGAACAATAGAGCTTACTATAAAGCACGCTCATACTTTGTAATCTGGCTTGCGCATCATTCAGAGCATCTATCGCCTTCTGTTCTTTCATAGAAGCCGCTTGAAGCATAAGCAAACCCGATACAGTAGCCATATTGTTCTTGATGCGGTGGTGAACTTCCTTAAGAAGGATTTCCTTTTCTTTAAGAAGAAAGTGGACTTTTTCTTCAGCCATCTTGCGTTTGGTGATATCTTTAACAACGGCTATATGGAAACTTGGTTTTTCTCCGATGCTCCATAAAGGAGAAACATTAAGGTCAACCCATGTAATTGATCCATCTTTGCAGAAATAGCGTTTTTCTATATTGTATTCAGTGATTTTTCCTGATTTCAATAATTCCATATTTGCGAGATCTACTGAAAGATCATCAGGATGTGTGATGGTCTGAAAACTCCGAGATTGCATCTCTTCAAGAGTGTATTCCAGAATATCGCAGTACTTTTGATTAATTCTTACAGGTATTCCTGTATTGCTATCTATTTGAGCTACGCCCACAGAGGGTTGTGAAAATAGCACACGGAATCTTGTTTCGCTATTATTCAGCGCTTCATCGGATTTCTTGTGCTCGAATATTTCCTCGTTAAGCTTAGCGATTGTTTTGGCGAGCTCATTACTTGTACTTTCCAGCTCCTTTCTATTTCTCTGCATTTCGAGGAACTGCCTTACCTTTACAATAAGGATTTCACTGGAAAATAGGTTTTATTATGTAATCTACGGCGGCGCCGGACTCAAGCCCTTTTATAATATCAGCTGGTTCAGCCGAAACTCCTGTCAGGAACAATACTGGGATTAATTTATTTTTAGCCTCTTTTTTTATATATTTGACGGCTTCAAATCCATCCATGTCAGGCATTTTCACATCCATCATGAAAAGGTCGAAATCCTGCTCAAAAGCCTTTTGGACAGCTTCATTGCCACTGGTTGCCGTGAATATTTCCGCATCAATATTGCCTTCCAGAGTTTCCTTCAAAGCAATGATGTTCGATTCATTATCGTCCACAATCAATAATGTCTGTCTGCTAACCATTTATTAACTACTCTGTAAAGTTTTCTAAAAATCATCCAGTTTGGCTTCAGATATTTCCTTGAATTGATCCTGTATTTCCATGAATACATCAACCATTTCAGGATCAAACTGGGTTCCTCTTCCTTCAAATATTAAGTGCGTTGCTTCTTCATGAGGGAAAGGCGGTTTGTAAACTCTCTTCGAGGCAAGGGCATCATAAACATCGGCAATAGCCATAAGCCTTCCAGGAAGAGGGATGTTTTCCCCTGCAATTTTGCCTGGATAACCTTTCCCGTCCCATCTCTCGTGGTGACTTTCTGCCATCTGCATTGCCAGTCTGAGAAAAGAGTTCTGTCCGAGTTTCTTTTCTGCGCCCAAAAGTATCCTCTTACCTTCAGTAGTGTGCTTTTTGATAACCTCAAACTCTTCGGGTGTCAACTTGCCAGGCTTCAGCAGAATTTCGTCAGGAATGACGACTTTACCTATATCGTGCAGCGGCACGCACTTGAAGAGCAATCTTTTGTACTGGAGTGTAAAAATGTCTTTGTATTTATCTATTTGTGACAGCTTTTCAGACAAGGCGCAGACATACGCCTGAGTACGGATAATATGGTCGCCGATCTCAGTATTGCGGAATTCACCCATTCTTACGATACATTCAATAACCACATCCTGAGTAAGTTCGACTTCCTTGAGGAGAAGCTCTTTTTCCCTAAGCAGATTTTTAATCTTCTCCTCGTCTCTTTTGAGTTCGGTAACATCTCTGGCAATGCTTGTGAGACCGATTATGCTGTTCTTGTTATCGTAAAGAGGAAGTTTCAGAGTATCAAAAATTTTATCTTCGCTTCCTATATTGAGAGGGTCATTGGGAAGGTGGACTGTTTTCCCCGTTAAAGCTTCAATATCGTCGCTGAGGAAACCTTTGATGCCTTTTTGACGGGAACCATTCACAATATCCACATGCCACCCATTTTCAACATCGGTATTGCCTATCATATTGCTTGGGTGTTTGCCTACGACTGAAGCATAAGCTTTGTTACAGAGCATAGTAGTAAGATTGGCATCTTTTGCACAGATAAGGTCTGGAGTGGAATTAATGATATTAAAGAGCAGTGTTTTAAGTTCGCTTAACTCCTTTTTGTCTTTTTGCATTTCAAGGAACTGTCTTACCTTGGCAGTAAGGATTTCACTTGAAATAGGCTTTGTGATATAGTCCACTGCTCCGCAATCCAGGCCTTTTACGATATATTTTTCTTCTTTTGATATACCAGTCTGGAATAGAATCGGAATGTATTTGTTTTTGGGCTCTTTTTTGATGAATGAAACGGCTTCAAAGCCATCCATCCCCGGCATCTGGACATCTATAAGGATGAGGTCCAGATCAAGTTCCATTGCCTTGATTACTGCTTCATTTCCCGAAGAAGCAGTAATTATATCAGCGCCAACATCATCAAGGGTCTCCTTCAGTGCGACAAGGTTAGCCTCAATATCGTCAACAATAAGTATGATTTGCCTTCCATTCATGATAAGTTATACCCTGTTGTGCTTCTTTATCCAGACTTTCATCAAGGTGGTCAATTTATTCATATCCACAGGTTTTGTCAGATAATCATTGGCGCCTGCCTTAATGCATTTCTGCCTGTCTTCACTCATGGCTTTTGCCGTCAATGCTATTATAGGAACAGAAGATATCTGAGAATCTTTTCTTATTGCTTCCATTGCCTGATATCCATCCATTATAGGCATCATTATATCCATTAGCACAAGGTCTATATTTTTATCCCTCATCAGGGCGTCTATTGCCATCCGGCCGTTAGCCGCCTTTAGCACCTTTAAATTCAGCTCTTTTAATTCTTCTTCGAGCAAATATAGGTTCCTGACATCGTCATCAACGACGAGGACTGTTTTGCCTTCAAGGATAGCGTCTGATGTATGATAGTCCTGAAGGATTTTTTTCTTATCGTCGCTTAATTCATTGGTTTCTGTATGCAAAAAGAGCGATACTTCGTCAAGGAGCCTTGCGGCAGATTCCGACACTTTAAGAATTGTAGAAGCTGAATATTTTGCCAAAGTTGCTTTTTCTTTCGGAGAAAGTTCTTTGCCGGTATAAACGATTATCGGCTTGAACTTGCTATTGGACTTAACTTTCTCCATTACCTCGAATCCTGAAATGTCAGGCAGGTCAAGGTCTAGTATGATCAGATCATAATACTCCGACTCAAGTTTCTTGATCCCGTCATTACCTGTGTTTACCACATCAATGGATATATTTTTCAGGTCCAGGATTTCCTTGATTGCATGGCATTGATTTTTGTTGTCTTCAATAAGGAGTATTTTGTTGGTCTTGCCTGAATTCACGGCAACTATTTTTTTGAAGGCTTCGTCAATGCTCTGCTTGTCAACGGGCTTCTTAATGAAGCTGATGGCTCCCTTCTGCATTGATTTTATGCTCTGGTCTTCGCCGCTTAATATGTGGATCGGGATGTGTCTTGTGGCAAGATTGTCTTTGAGTTTGTCAAGTATATCCAGCCCGTTGGATTCAGGCAGATAAATGTCAAGGAGTATTCCTATAGGCTGATACTCCTGCGCAAGTTTAAAGCCGGCTGCTCCTTCAGTTGCGTGGAGGCAGCTATAGCCTTTCTCTTTGCAAATATCATAAAGCACCTGCGCGAAAATCTGGTCATCTTCAATTATCAGAATAACATTGTCGCCTTTTTTTATGGAAGCGCGGTCATCAGGTATTGAAGGATAACTCCTTGGAACTTCAGGGGCCTTTTCAGTTCTCTGGACTGGGTTTTCAGCTTCAGCGGCTGTTACTGGCTCCTGTTCTGCTTTCTCTGCCGCCAGGATTGTGGTCCTCCCCTGCGCAAGGTCTTCTGGTATGTAAAGCGTGAATATCGAACCTTTGCCGACCTTGCTTTCGATCGTTATCTCTCCCCCGAGGATTATGGCAAATTCCTTGGATATAGAAAGCCCCAGTCCTGTACCGCCATAAACTCTGGAGGTACTTCCGTCTGCCTGCTTGAATGCCTCGAAAATTAAATTTTTCTTATCATCCTGGATTCCGATTCCGGTATCTGTGACAGAAATAGCAATGTACTGCTTAGGATTTATTCCAGTTCTCTTGAATTTATTATCCTTCGATGCCCTTGAGATATTGACTGTTATGCTGCCTGTACTTGTGAATTTAATAGAATTGGACAGAAGATTTTTGACTATCTGTTCAAGTTTCTGTGCATCAGTCTTTATTGTAGCAGGCAAGTTGCTGTCCAATTCGATATTAAAAGACAGGTTCTTTTCCTTTATCATGTGTTCGAAATTATCCTTGATTTTTCTCTTGAAGGCGTCAAGTGATAAAGATTCTATGACTACATCCATCTTCCCTGATTCGACTTTTGCCAGGTCCAGGATTTCACTAATGAGCTTTAATAAATCCTTACCGCTGTTATAGATTATTTCCGCATTCCTAACTTGTTTTTCAGTTAGATTGCCCTCTTTATTTGTAGCGAATTTATTTGACAGGAGGAGCATGCTGTTCAGAGGGGTTCTGAGCTCGTGTGACATATTGGCGAGGAACTCTGATTTGTATTTGTTACTTAACTGCAGGTCGTTTGATTTCCTTACAAGTTCCATTTCAGAGAGAGTAAGATCGTTGTTCTTTTTTTCTATTTCTTTTTTCTGCTTTTCAAGTTCTTCTGATTTCTCTTCGAGTTCTTCATTGCTGGATTTGAGTTCTTCCTGCTGGGATTGAAGCTGGTCTTTGGCTTTGTTTATTTCAGCCATTTGAGTTTCAAGCTCTTCATTTGCTGCCCTGAGCTCTTCCTGCTGAGCCTGGAGTTCTTCAGACTGCTGCTGGGACAACTCCAGCATGGTCTGAATTTTTTCCTTGTGCTTTAGGTTAACAAAGCCTATTGCTACAGGTTCTGAAATAGCTTTAAGAAATTCGAGATTGTCATCGCTTATTTCCTTGAATGAGCCGATTTCCACTACTCCGATGAGATCATTAATATATACGAACGGCACAGCTACGATATTGAGTGGTAGAGAACTTCCCAGGGCGGAGTTTATCCGTGTATAATCCTTGGGCACATCTATGATAGATATAGTTTTCTTCTCAAGTCCAGCCTGACCGGTTATGCCCTCTCCTAATTCAATCTCATTACCAAGCTGCTTTCTCTTGCTGAAAGCATAGGAACCTGAAAGTTTTAATTTATTCTCATTTGCTATATATAAAGCGGCTATCTGGATACCTAAGAAATCAGCTAAAAAGCTGCATATCTTTTCTCCAAGAGCCATAGATTCTTTTTCTTCTCTTAAGATCGTATTGAGTTTATTAAAACCTTCAGCCGCCCATTCTTTTTTCTTATTTAAAGCTGTCTGTTCCCTTATCGCTGAAGTCATTTTATTGAAGCTCTTGCATAGTTCGTCTTCTTCGCTTCGCTCATTGAGGCTTACAGAGGTATCGCCGTTTGCCACTTTCTGGGCGGCAGATGCTACCTCATTTATAGAATCAATTGTGGCATTAAATGATGCAGCAAGGGTTCCTATTTCATCTTTGGTCTTGATATCTACCTTTACATTCTTTCCTTTTGCTAAATCCTGAACTGCTTTGACTATAGTTACAATAGGTTTAGCAATAGCTCTGCTGATTAAGAATGAGAAGCCTACAGCAATGAGCAAAGCAATAATGCCAATAATTATTAATTGATTTCTTAAATCAATAGCAGGAGCAAGTATCTCGCTTGTGCGGGCTACAGAAACAATTGACCAGTCCCCGCCTTTGTTTATTCCATACTCTTTAAGATCAGCATATCCAGCCAGAACCATGTCACCTACACTATCCTTGTAAACTAACCACCCATTCACATTTCCTGAGAGTAGTTTCTGTAAGTCTGGGTTTGCAAGTACATCTTTATGAGTCGTCATTACCTTCTGCTCTGTATCGCTATTGCCTACACACAGCACCTTACCGTCGACATCTACTAGATATGATGACTTGTTCCCTACTGTAAGATCATCAAGTTTAACAATCTGATCTTTAAATTTATCAATAGAAATTACCCCAATCAATACATCTATGACCTTGATATCTGAAGCATCAGTTATAGGAGTTATAAATGCCGTCTCTAAGTTATCGTTATTATTTTTATTTAGATAAGCATTACGGAACAATGCTTCGCTCTGCTTGATATGTTTCGCCTTTTCGTAAAGTTCTACTAATTCCGGATAAGCATTAGATAGAAGAACTCCCATATTTAAAGATCTTGTGTCAGCAAATATTTTTCCATCTAGGTCAACCATAATAAATTCAGTATATCCATCAGATTCTTTAAGAACTTTAGTTAGATAGGTATTAACTCTCGCGCTATCCTTAGTAGCGAATACATCATCAGCCTGAGATAAGATCTTAAGTTCTTTTTCTCTTTGGTTCATGAATGTATCAATATCTTTTGCGGTAAACTCGCAGTTACCCTGAAGATCCAGCCCGATAGCCTTTGTTAGAGCATCACTGGTATTAATAGAAACCAAAACCACTATTACAGCTAAAATGACAAAAACTATTAGTGACCAGCTTAAAATCAACTTCTTTGATATTTTCATAAACTTCCCTCATTTTTTGTAAATAGAATAAATAGAATGATTTGGTTGGAGTTTAGTTGCTACTTGAAATGTGTCAATAGAGTGAATGTCAACTATGCAGTGAATATATGCTTTTCAGGAATTTATTTATATCAGCTGTTGTACAAATCTTATGGTAAGCCTTTTCATTGATCACGCATCTTGGCATAATATCTACCTCTGCGTCAGAAGGTTCCTGCACGATAGCCATCCCCTTGTATTTCATTATGGCTTTCATTCCATTTAGACCGTCGCAGTTTCCGCCTGTAAGAATAATGCCAATAAGTTTGCTTTTGAATACATCCGCCGCAGACTCAAAAAGTACATCAATAGAAGGTCTGCAGTAGCTGACTTTATCATCAATATTCAGGGATAACGACAGGTCTTCCTCAACGAGCAGATGATAATTGGCAGGAGCAATATATAGAGTCCCTGGCATCATCTTTTCTTTTTCGTCAGCAGTCTTGATTTGCAAAGAGCAAACCGATTTAAGGAATTCAATATAAAAGGCGAAATTATTTCCAGGATCAGTATGCTGGACAAGCATGATAGGCAAAGGAAAAGTTGAATCCAGCCCTTTGATTACTTTAGGAATTGTCCCAATACCGCCTGCTGATACGCCGATCACAACAGCATCGTAGTTATTTTTTATTTTTTGCATTTCTGGTAAATTTTTGACTTATTATCAATCATAGAAAACGACCTGCTTGTATCAATAAAATCAATTGACTCTTTTGTTCCCAGGCATAGAAATCCATTAGTGATAAGACTGGAACTAAGGAGATTAAGGATCTTCGACTGTAGCTCCCTGGTAAAATATATCATGACATTCCTGCAAATGATGAAATTGAATTTGTAAAATACTTTGCCGTTAACCAGATTGTGTTCAATAAATGTAACATTCTTCCTTATATCGGGGTTTATTATGGATTTGCCGTATTTCGAATGATAGTAGTCAGAGAAAGGCTTCTGCGGGTTCGTCTTCTGAAAGTTTATTGTGGCGCTTTTAATCATCTCATTCGTGTAAATCCCCTCTCTTGCTATGTCTAAGGATTCATTGTTCATATCAGTGGCGTATATATTTGTCTTGTCGTAAATGCCCTCTTCTTTAAGCATAATGGCAAGTGAATACACTTCCTGTCCTGTGGCGCAACCAGCATGCCATATATTGATCTCAGGATAGGTCGCTAGGTAAGGAAATACATTTTCCCGTATAGATTTAAATACTTCCGGATCCCTGAACATCTCGGTAACTGTTACTGAAACGGCATTTTTGAATTTGATAAAGTAATCTTCGCTCTCAAGCAGCCTGTGTGTCAGTTCTCCAAGATGAGGGATGGATTCTTTTATCAGGAAGTTCTGAATTCTGCGGGTGAGCGAAGCTTTGGCATACTGACTGAAATCATTGTTGAATTTGACGCGTATGGCTTCCAGAAGCAAATCATATTCTATGTCAAAATTTGTATTCATACTCACTTTCACAAAATTCCTTGCTGTTGAATAAATATTTTATGTTTCAAATTTTACGAGTTTTAGCGACTCTTACAAGAGCCAAGCGGTGCTTGCTTAACTCATAAGTAACAATGCTGCAGTCTTAGTATCAGAAATTATGTTAAACATAAAAAACTCAAAATCAATCGTGTTTTTATTTGCCTGGTCGGGTTACAATTGCTTTTCGTTTCTTTGTATTGAAATCAAAACAACATAAATATTAATGAAAAAAGAGTCCGATCAACACAGCGCTAAACATGCTGATAGCCACTCAAGTGTCTCCCCTACTCCTTCCTATGTCATAAACCACTCTGAGCTTACGCCAAAAATATGGGGTTTATGGCTAATTACGGGCGCAGGTTTTGCCCTTGACGGCTTTGATCTTTTTATAATCGGAGTAGCCTTTCCTCTTCTTATCAGATATTTTTCAGAGCTTGCCAATAATCCCATGCTTCTGGGGCTACTTGGAGCAGCCGCCCCGATCGGCGCTATAATCGGAGCTTCGGTCTGCGGACGCCTGACTGATACTCTCGGAAGAAAAGCCATATCTGTTTCCAATATGGTGTTCTTTATGGTTTTTGCTTCTCTCTCCTCTTTATCCTGGTCTGTCTGGTCTCTTATAGCATTCCGCTTCATGGCAGGAATCGGAATGGGCGGCGAATATCCTGTTAATTCAGCATACATAGCTGAAATCATTCCCAAAAAGCACAGAAAGAAGATGCAAATAGGAAACTTCTCATTTCAAGCCATAGGCGCAGTAAGCGGCGCTTTGGTAGGAGTCATAATACTTGAGATATTTCCATACACCTGGGCTTGGAGGTTTATGATTGGATTTCAGGCTATTTTTGCCATAATTCTATTCTTCTTCAGGCTAAAAATGCCTGAAAGTTCTAAATGGCTTGCTACTCAGGGTCATAAAAAACAGGCCGCAAACTCGCTTACTACAATGATCGGCGATAAGGTCAAAATCAAAGAATCACATAAGAAGCAGACTAAGTTCACTGATATTTTTAATAAAGACTACTTAAAGCTTACTATTCTTTCGAGCGTGCCATGGTTCTTGATGGATATTGCTTTCTACGGAATAGGAATATTCACTCCGATAATCATTACGCATTTATTCAAGCACATGCCGATGGACATCATAGAAAGAGATATCTTCTCGATCAAGGGCACTCTTCTGGTCGAAAGCTTCCTTCTGGTCGGAATTGCCATTGCTTTGCTTCTTATAAAAAAATGGGGAATGGTAAGACTTCAGGTAACAGGTTTCTGGGGAATGGGAATTGGAATGCTCATACTTATGTTTACTCAATTTGTTTCAAATCCCATCCTTTATAACCTGTTTACATTCTCAGGTTTTATTTTGTTCTATCTGTGTCTGAATGCAGGACCAAACCCGATGACATTTCTTATCCCTGCAAGAGTTTTCCCGACTAAACTCAGGGCGACAGGGCACGGATTTTCAGCCGCCTTTGCCAAAGCAGGAGCTACGGTGGGCATTATTCTTTTCCCATGGCTTCAACTCAACCTAGGTATAACTAAAACTGTTCTTTTTATGGCGGTAACTTGTTTCGCAGGTGCTGTAATTACTCAAGTTTTTGTCAGACTCGTTATCAAGGATAAAAAAAGCAGAAAGAACTCAAAGGCTCTGCATAATGTCATATTCGACAACTACAGGTAATGATTTGCTAACAATAAACTAACATTAGATAAAACATGGCAGATTGAGTATTAAACAAATTTCTGATATTCTCTGAATTATTGATAAACAACTAACACAATCTTGGAAAAATAATATGGCACATATAAAAGACAGCGCCTTAGAAAAAAGCCTTCAGCCACATGGGAAAAAAATCATAACCGCGTCTCATACTCTTAATCAATCGGAGCTTACTCCAAAGATATGGGGTTTGTGGCTGATAACAGGCGCGGGTTTCGCCCTGGACGGTTTTGACTTGTTTATAATAGGTATAGCTTTGCCTCTGCTTATGAAGCAATATACCATACTTGCAGAAAATCCTTTTCTGATAGGTTTCCTGGCCGCCGCCGCCCCAATCGGAGCAATTATCGGTGCCGCTGTCTTTGGAAGACTTACCGATACGCTGGGCAGAAAATTCATCCTGATACTAAATATGATTATTTTTATCATATTCTCGATTCTGTGCGCTGGCGCCTGGGATGTATGGTCACTGATATTCTTTAGGTTTATCGCCGGAATCGGTATCGGAGGAGAGTATCCTGTTAACTCCGCCTACATTGCCGAAATAATACCTAAAAAGCACAGAAAACAAATGCAGGTCGGTAACTTCTCGTTTCAGGCTGTCGGGGCAATTTTGGGTGCGCTGACCGGCGTAATAGTACTCGAGCTTATTCCACAAGTATGGACTTGGAGATTAATGCTTGGCATACCTGCTATAATTTCATTCATATTATTCTTTTTTAGGCTCAGTATGCCGGAAAGCTCAAAATGGTTAGCCACGCAAGGTAACCAGAAAGAAGCCGCTAAATCTCTCCAAACAATGACTGGAGACAAAGTAAAGCTTACTGAAATGAAAAAGAGGCCAAAAACCAACTTTACAGATATTTTCAAAAAAGACTACATAAAATTAACTGTCCTATCAAGTGTTCCATGGTTTTTAATGGATGTGGCTTTTTACGGGATAGGGATCTTTACGCCAATCATATTGTCATCTCTGATAAAACACGCTCCAGAGAATTTTATCGAAAAAGATTTGCAGTCCATTAAAGGCGCTCTCTTTGTAGATAGTTTCCTTATAATCGGCATAATAATAGCTATCATCCTCGTTAAGAAGAGAGGAATGATAAGTTTGCAGATAAAGGGATTCTGGGGAATGGGTATAGGAATGCTTATCCTTATGACTACAGCTTATATAACCTATTTGCCTCTCTATTATTTTTCTATTTTCGCAGGATTCACAATATTCTATCTGTGCCTTAATGCAGGACCAAACCCGATGACATTCCTTATCCCGGCAAAAGTTTATCCTACAGAGCTAAGAGCTACCGGGCATGGCTTTGCCGCAGCTTTTGCAAAGGCCGGAGCCACAATCGGGATAGTAATTCTCCCTTGGATGCAGGCAAAAATGGGTGTAACAAATCTTGTCTTCTTTATGGCTATTATATGCATAGCCGGAGCCTTGATCACACAACTCTTTGCCCACCTGATAATTGTTGACAAAGAACTCAAAAAGTATCAGAATATCCTTGACGGCGTCTTCACCAAAAAGCAGATGATGAATAGGAAGCTTTAGTTATTACTAACCATATATTTAGAATAATTTAACATTGCATCATTAATCATATCACCATGGAGTAAAAATTGAAAAAAGTAACAGTCTCAATCTTATCTTTAACTTTAGCCTCAGCCTGCCTTATGTTTTCCGGATGTTCTTATTTCTCATCCGCAAAGGCTCCAGAAGCCGCAATAACAGCACCAGCAGTTGTTGTTGTGCCATCACCTGATCAAAGTGTAGCTGTAGTTGAAGTTCAAGAAGTTGAAATGGAAGCAGTTGTAGTACCGGCTGATCCTGCAACAAATACAGATACTCAAGTGGTCATACAGGCAGTTGAAGTAGATGCAATAGGCATAGTCCCGGCGGCAGATGCATCAGCAGCAACTCCTGCAGTCCAGAAGTAACTTTCTTTGATATCTAAATCCCCCTTCTTCAAAACAGACGGGGGATTTTTTGTGCCTGTTGTTTACTGCTTGGATTATAGTGAGCTTTTGTTTTGAGTTGCTTTAAGCTATTCATCTTATATGATTAGCTGTTTATGTTATCCCAAGAGCAAATATTGTTATAGTACGAGCTTTTCATGTATGAGTACGAGCAATGTATGTTAGAGTGCTTCGTATATATGTTATTCCCCTTCGTAAGTATCCATAAGTACCTCGTATGATAACATACTTTCTTCGTCATATAGCATATACCATTCGTCTGATAACATACTTCGTTCATAAGCGTCCATGTTTAGCCTATGCAAGACATTGAGTAGTTCTTCTATAAACAATTATAATGCTGGACAGCTCAGGTTGTTTATATGATATTTATTCTTAATGATTCGAAACTTGAATTCCGGATTGCATCAAGATACAATTACGGGAAAATCTAAAAACTGTGGACTAACTTTACAGCATCTTGTTTCAGATTAACGCAATGAATGACATTCATAAAATATTAACTGACCTGAAAGACCATTTAAAAAGCAATTATGGTGATTCTGTGCATGAGGTCATTTTATTTGGTTCGCAAGCGCGCGGAGATTCCAAGGAATACTCTGATTATGATGTCCTGATTATGCTGGATAATGATTATACCGGAAGAGACGAGAATCGGATATTGGATTTATGCTATGACATTGATTTAAAATATAACATACTGCTGGATGTTCATTTGTTATCAAAAAATGAGATGTCCTCCATTCGCGGCAGGCAATCTGTTTTTATTAATGCTTTGAAGTCAGGAATATTCGCATGACAATTAAAGACGAAGACAGGAACAGCCTAATCAAATATCGGATTGAGCAGGCAGAAGAAACAATACTTGATGTCAAGTTACTGATTGATAACAACCGCCTACGGTCTGCAGTGAACAGGATTTATTACGGAATGTTCTATTCGTTATTGGCTCTTGGATTAGCTAATCAATACGAGACATCGAAACACGCTCAACTAATCGGCTGGTTCAATAAGAATTTTATCCATCCAGGACTAATAGACTCAAAATACGGAAAAATAATCAACAAGGCCTTTAACCGGAGAACAAAAGGCGATTATGATACTTTCGTAGAATTTGAGAAAGAACTTGTAACTGAAATGTCTCAAGAAATGCGCGAATTCATATCAGAAATAAAAGAACTCTTAAAGATTGAATAATAACATCCCTATTCCGCTTATTCATTGAAATTGAAGTTAAGTTTTAATTTCTTTTACTGGTCAGGAGCCTGAATCTAGAAATCACCATGAACACTTTTGACGATCAGACCGCCCAATACTGCTACTTTCATTGTTTTGTTGTTTTTCCATTCTGAAAGTATTTTATGGTGGCATCAAGCCCGGCGTCGAAGTCGCTGGACATCTTATAGTTTGTGCTTAGAAGTTTATCAATATTCCCAAGTGAGTGCTTAATATCGCCGATCCGCTCGGGCAGATATTGGATTTTAGATTTTGAATTTGTTGAACTGATTATCTTCTCGGCAAGAGATTTTATAGTGGTCTGCCTTCCATAACCAGCATTATGAACTCCTGTTATTGCATTCTTTGCCAGATAGATATTGGCTTTCGCAATATCTTTGACATAGATGAAGTCTCTGGTTTGTTCACCGTCTCCATATATTGTGATCGTTTCATTCTTAACGGCTTTAGATACAAATATTGGAATAGCGGCGGCATAAGCGCTTTCAGGCGACTGTCTCGGGCCAAATACATTGAAGTATCTAAGACAGGCTGTTTTGAGTTTTCCTGTATCTCTGAAAATACCGCAATAATACTCGCCGTCGAGTTTGCTCACAGCATAAGGGCTTTTGGGTTCTGGCGACAAAGTCTCTACTTTAGGTGAGATCGGATTGTCACCGTAAACCGCACAGGAACTGCTAAAACAGAGCATCTTAACCCCTGCTCTGGCCGCCTCTTCAAGAACAATCAGCATACCTCGGTTATTGATGTCAACGCACTCCAGAGGATTATCCATAGACTCAGGCACGCTAATCAATGCGGCAAGGTGAAAAACATAGTCAACCCCTGTCATGCATTTTCTGACAACTTCTCTATCTCTGATATCGCCATTGACAAACTCAACTTTCAGTCTATCAAGGTTACTCAAATTACCTGACCTAAGATTATCAAGCGCAATTACTTCAGCTTCACTTTGAAGAGTTTCGACTATGTGACTTCCGATAAAACCCGCTCCGCCTGTTACTAATACTTTCATATTCAATCCCTAAAATTTGTCGATAAATTTACACATTTTATTCCATTGCTTCTCTATTGAACTAATCAAAGCAAACTGAGTTCTTGTCCTGTCCAGATTATGTTTAGGCCTATGTATTTTGTAGTAGGTATCGCCATTTAAATAATCTGCAAGAAATCTTACGCTTTGTTCGAAGGTAATTACATATCCGCCGTAAGGCAAACTCTCTATTTCTCCATTGGTCAGAAACCCCCTCGCCGAAGATAAAAATCCTTCAGTGATTGCCTCAAAAACATTGAATCTCATCTCCACTTTCGAAATATCAGTCTCATCTTCTGCCACAGGAGTCGTCATGGTTCTAATCATATCTCCGAAGTCATATGCGGAAAAACCTGGCATAACAAGATCAAGGTCAAGAACACAGATGGGTTCGTCTGTCTGAATATCAAAGAGTATGTTATTTAACTTTGTATCATTGTGGACGATTCTTTCCGGGATCAATCCTTTTTTATGCATCTCCACTAGCGATGAGCATTTCTCTTTTCTTTCAAAAGCAAAATCTATTTCCTTTGCAACCTCTTTGCATCTCCCAACTGCGTCACTTTTTACAGCTTCTTCAAAAGCCTCAAACCTTTTAGGAGTGTTATGAAAGTTGGGAATAGTTTCTGCCAAAGATGCGCTCTTCAAGCCAAATAGTGATTTCTGAAATTCGCCGAAAGCTCTTGCCGTCTCGTAAGCGGCTTTGGCATCTCTTACTATCTCATAGCTCACTGCGCTTTCTATGCAGAAAAAGACACGCCAAAAATGCCGATTGGCATCTATATAATAGTAGTTACCATCATTGGCCTGAAGAGGGGTAAGACATCTTCTGCTGATGTCTTTGAATTTTCTGTAATATTCTTTCTGAAAGTTAGTTATCTTTACAATATTATCGGTGAGTTTATAAGGGTCTTTGAATATATTAGTGTTTATCTTCTGCAAAGCGTATGGGACGATTGTCCCTCCTTGGTTGAATAGGACTTTGAAAGTAGAATTAATATGCCCATTCCCAAGCCCGTCGGATTTTACATAGTCGCCGTAAATCCTGAAATGCGACATTATTTCTTTGATGTCTCTATCGTACATAGTTTTCTCCAAACCGTACCACGAGCGTCCCGCCCGTGGTGAAGACGAATTATTAATAAAGTTTAGATGGATAAATGCCACACTCAATCAAACTCTTAATCCTGCCGACCACTTCGGGTTTATCCTCCTTGTAAGTAATCCCAAACCATCTTTCTGGGCTCTCAAGGATTTTTACTTTGGCTTTATCTTGATTGATGAGAGTATCAACCACGCTTGGAATGTAAAATTCTGATTTTGAATTGCTGATGTTAGATTTAAGGAAGTCGGCAAACATATTCTCAAGATGACCAAAAATAGACTCGGTGAAACCCCACATGTTCATTGAAACAACTTCATTTCCTATCAAAGCTTCATATTCCCCGTCTTCTTTCTGATACTTTGCCCCATTCTCTGAAGGTTCAATATGTGTAAGCTCCTCAACCTTTGATAAATAATTATCTTTGTCTTTCGTACAAACGCCCCTCGAGACATAACCAAATGCCGAGAGCGTATTCCTGAGGATGAAACCCGTCATGCAATAATTACAGAAGTCGGCATCGCCGGTCTCTCTTAAGTAAGAAGCGAGGAGGTCGAATGACCTCTTGCCATAGAAGTCATCGGCATTTATAACTGCAAACGCGCATCTGACCTGCTCTCTAGCCATCAGAATAGCATGACCTGTACCCCAGGGTTTAACTCTATCCTCCGGGCATATAAATCCTTTTGGAAGTTTTGCTTTCTCTTGAAAAGCATATTCTACTTTTATAATTGATTTATATTTCTCTCCGATGACTCTCTTAAAATCAGCTTCAATATCATGACGAATAACGAAAACGACTTTATCAAAACCCGCCCTCGCTGCATCATAAATAGAATAATCCATTATTGATTCGCCGCTCGGACCGACTGGGTCAATTTGTTTGAGTCCGCCGTAACGGCTTCCCATTCCTGCTGCAAGAACAACTAAAGCCAATTCCATAAAACTATCTCCAAAATTTTTACCTCAATAATCAAAGGAAAATATTCATTTCAAGAAGATTATAAAGGAAACACAATGAAAGTGAGATAGAATCATCAAAAAGAATAAAATAAAATAAGCAAAATTATGAAAATTGCAGTTATCGGGGCCGGTCATGCCGGAGTAACAGCTGCTCTTGAAGCTGCAAAGTTCGGAGCTGATGTCTCACTATTATCAGATGAAAATGCTCTCCCGTACTACAGACCTAAGATTACCAATGTCGCTTTCGGACAAGCAGAATCGGGCGAGATCTCAATTCACCCGTCTGAGTGGTATGATGAAAACAAAATCAAACTTGTTCTAAAGAGCAAAATTGAGAAAATTGATCCACAACATTGTTCTCTCTGGACTTCTTCTGGGCAACCTCTTCAATTTGACAAGATAATTATAACTACTGGGGCCTGTCCTATAATTCCAAAGTTCACTGAAGGAGCTATTCAAAAAGGATACGCCTCAACTTTATGGAATATAAAAGACTCCTTGCTCATAAGAGAAAAACTCAAAAATATAAAAGAACTTGCAATAATAGGCGGCGGCGTGATTGGAATTGAATGCGCTTTGAGAGCCTCAGATGTCGGTATTAAAGTTACAATCATAGAAAAAAGTGATGCCCTGATGCAGAAGAACCTGTCCATTAGAGGCTCACAAGTATTGAAACAAGCGCTTCAAAATAAAGGGATAGAAACACTCACATCTACAACAGTCGAAAATATCACCCAGACAAATAACAAAGCTTCAATAAAAACTGAAGAAAAACTTCTGTTTTTTGATCACATCATTCTAAGCATAGGTTGTTTGCCTAATGCAGGCTTTATTCAGGCAAACGGCGTTTATGTAAACAATTACATGGCATCTAATTTACCCAATATTTACTCTGCAGGAGATTCAGCCGTTGTTGAGTCAGCTATTGCTCCTTTCTCCGTCCTCAACGCAATCAACCAGGGCAAAATTGCCGGGTATAATGCCTCTACTTCAAATAGCCCTATTAAGTTCCAAAACTCTCCTGCCACAGTTGATATAAAGTACAATGATTTCGAACTTCACGCCGTTGGCTATTCAACGGAGTCGCTTCTGAAAAACGAATCAGTGCTGGAAGAAAATGGTAATATTTACAGAAGCATACTTAGAGATACAAACTCCATCTTAGGCATCCAGATGATTGGCTCTTCAAAGGACTTCAACCTCTATAGAAAACAGCTCAAGACTATCTAAATCTTTGTTATCTTCAGTGGGATCGCTCTTTCTTGAATAAGACTTTTTGCTTTTGAATGCTTTTTGCGGCGGCGGCAAATCCTTCCGTTTTTTCAAAAGTATTTCATTCAACGACAAGGTTTTCTTTTTACGATCTGTATTCATTTCGTTAATTCTCCTTTAACATAGGTTTAATTTCTTTAGTAAAAACTTCAAGTGGAGTTTATGTTTTGCCAGATATGCTATAACCAAGTATCTGAATAGTAACGGGAGAGAAATATGCTGGAAGAAAGCTTAAAGAAATACTTTCATTTTACTTCTTTTAAGAAAGGTCAAAAGGAAGTTATTTCAAAAATCCTCGATAATCAATCAGTTGCGGCTATTTTCCCGACCGGAGCAGGCAAGTCTCTCTGCTATCAGCTTCCCGCGATGTTATTGCCCCACATGACACTAGTCGTATCTCCGCTTCTCTCATTGATGAAAGATCAGATTGACTTTCTCTCAAAAAATAATATCCCGGCTTCCCGTCTTGATAACACTCTAAAAAGAGAAGAGTACGATGAGATTCTTGCGAAGGCTAGAAATGGGGAATTAAAAATATTAATGATTTCAGTAGAGCGCTTTAAAAATGAAAGGTTTCGTTCCCAGGTTCAGAAAATGAATATTTCACTGCTCGTTATTGATGAAGCGCACTGCATCTCAGAATGGGGTCATAACTTTCGACCCGAATATCTGAAACTTCCTATTTACAAAAAACAGTTCGGAGTCAAACAGGTTCTTCTCCTGACCGCTACTGCCACAAAACAGGTTATTGCCGATATGCGTGAGAAGTTCGATCTCCCTCAAGAAAATGTCATATCTACAGGTTTTTATCGAGACAATCTTTTTTTGAAAGTATCCCCTGCCCCCGAGCAGGAGAAACAAACTCAGCTTTTTAATAGAATCTCAGAAACTCCCGGAGCCTCCACAATAGTTTATGTGACATTGCAGAAAACATCTGAACTTATTGCCAACTTCCTTAAATCAAACGATATCAAAGCATCGGCCTACCACGCAGGCATGCCGAATGAAGAGAGAGAACGCATTCAAAACGACTTTATGAAAGGAAGCCTTGATTGCGTCGTCGCGACAATTGCATTTGGAATGGGAATTGATAAAAAAGATATCAGGCGGATCATCCATTATGACCTCCCGAAATCAATAGAAAGTTACAGTCAGGAAATCGGCCGCTCCGGAAGAGATGATAAACCCTCTTTCTGCGAAGTCCTAGCTAACCTTGACAATGTGAGCGTCCTTGAAAACTTCGTCTATGGAGACACGCCTGAAAGGCAGGATATTATTACACTACTCAACAAGATACAAAAGCACAAAACCACTCTTCTTGAGATTAAACTGCTCTCTCTTTCGAATGAACTTAATATCAGGATGCTTCCATTAAAAACTTTGCTTGTTTATCTGGAAATGGATGGAATCATATCTCCTAAATATACTTATTTTGGCGAATATGACTTTAAATACATAACTTCTCAAGCGGAAATTATTAACAAATTTGAAGGCGAAAGAAAAGAGTTTATTAAAGAAGTTCTCAGAAGTTCACCTACGGCAAGAACTATTGCAAAAGTTAATATTAATGAAACTATTAGGAATTACCCTAAAGCAGACAGGCATAGAGTTATCTCGGCTCTTGAGTATTGCTCGGACAAGAGATGGATCGAATTGAATGCCAGACAGTCAATTGATGTTTACGATATTACAGACCGTGACTTTGATATTGACTCTGTCAGCACAAAAATGTCACAGCTCTTTGAAACTAAAGAACGCAATGAGATTAATAGAATAGCCCAGATGATTTCTTTCCTTGAGAGCGATAGCTGTCTCAGCAAAAAACTTGCTGAATATTTTGGTGAAGTTATAGATAAAGATTACTGCTGGCACTGTTCATTTTGTCAGTCAGGCCAGGCGCTTATTGCTCAATCAAAAGAGTCGCAGGAACTTGATGCTTTGAATTATAAAGAATTGGTCTGCGACTTCATCAAATCTGCCGGGACTGATAATTACACTGTAACAAACACAGCCAGATTTTTATGCGGCATATCTTCTCCTGTTTTCACAAAACTAAAAGCCAAATCTATTGATAATTTCGGCGCCCTGGAAAAATATCCATTTCAAAAAGTAAAACACTGGGTCGCCGATTCTTTCACTATCACATAATATCCTAAGCGCAAAATACTTTCCCTCGAAAATCCGGCATGGCAACAGTTATTTATTTTCGCTATCATCTGCTTTCTTCGGAAAGTTGGTTTTGATATAGCTTACGCCCATATCGGGATAGTCGGTAAATATCCCGTCAACTCCCGCTTTCTTAAAGAGAGCGTCGCAGACTTGGTTATATGTCAAACCATCGGGAAGAAGATCGTTTCTTAAAGTATATGGATGAAGTTTAAGTCCGTCTTCATGCGCCCATTTGCAGACATTATTAGGTTTGAGATCTTTGCTCTTGCCATAGTTAGTAAAGAGTTGTTTTATGCTCGGTCCGATTCCGCAAGCATAGGTGGAAATTTCTTTCAGCCCTTCTTTGGTAAGCATTTTATCATAATCAATATCTTTGTCGTCTGCAGTATTGTCGCCAATGAGCTGGATAAGTTTTAACTTTGAGTGCAGATCGTACTTGATGTACTTAAGAAGGAAAGGATCGAAACACTGGATGTAGCAGTTTGAATCAGCATCCTTGTATCCGTATTGAGCTAGTATATCAAGGACAATCTTCGCAAACTCCTTGCCATGGTCAGGATAGATTTTAGGCTGCTTGAGCTCGAGATAAATTCCTTTGTTCTTCTTGAAACTTTTATTCATTCCCTGAATGAAGGTAAGTTCTTCCTGAAGCGTAGGAACGCTGAAGGGAAGCGCATCAGTCTCGGGGAATCTGTCAGAAAAAACAGCATTTTCGCCATGCTCTCCAGTTCTTTCGTGAACCGTAAGCTTTTTAATCTCGTCAAGAGTAAAATCTCTTATATAGAAGTGCCCGTCCTTTCTGGCTTTATCAGGATAAAGTTGTTTTACATTGGTGTTGTAGTCTAGCAGGATGTCATGCATAATTACGACCTGATTATCCTTGGTAAGCGACACATCCTGTTCGAGATAATCGGCATCCTGCGCAAAAGCCACAGCTTTCGCAACAAAGGTATGCTCAGGCACATAACCGCTTGCTCCTCGATGCGCAATAATTATCGGAGTTGAGCCTTCATCACTTGCGTTGGCTAATGAAGTTGCAAAAATTGATGCCATAAAAAGCCCTGCCAGATAAACTTTCCTCTTCATAATTTCCTCTTATTCAGTTATTTGAGATTTCAGTAATAAATGATTCGCCTACAACTCTTTTTACATTCTTGGCATAAGTATCCATAGCCTGTTCAGGAGTTGCCTGACCTATAGCTACTGACTCGACTGCAGTCTGAATATAAGGAGAGAATACGGAATATTGCTCGTTTGCAGGTCTGAAATGAGTAAATTCGATAAATGAAGTAGCTGCTTTTAAGTAATCAGGATATTCTTTCATTTCAGCTACATCCTGCCTAGTGCTCAGATTATTTGTTGACAAGGTGTACTTGAGTTCATTTTCTTTATTGAGCGCAAACTTGATGAAGTCGAAAGAAGCTTCCTTGTGTTGAGACTGCGCGTTTATAGAAAATAACCATCCGCCTGACATTGATGTAAAACCGGGCTTTTGTCCGAATTCAGTCGGCATTGCGGCAAATTTATAATTCTCTAGAGTGCTTTCGTGCTTTCCTTTCCAGTTGCCCATAATCCAGCAACCGTCAAGAATGATTGCGACTTTGTTTTTCGGAGCCCATTCCACAGGCATCATATTTCCGTATTGAGGATTCATAAGCTTGGATAGTTCAGGAGCTAGCCCTTCTTTGAAAACTGTATCTATAAACTTAAGGGAATTCAAAAAACCCGGACTCTTAACGACCCATTTTCCATCCTTGTATAGGGTATCGTAAGTTCCATAAAGAAGCATTTCAAGTGTCTGCATTGCAGTGGCTTCGCCATTGGCGGCTATATTGAATGTAAAGGGAATAACGCCAGGCAGTTTTGTTTTGATTTTTCTTGCAGCATCAAGGATGTCATTCCAGTTTTTAGGCTGCCATGGCGTTTCAATTCCAGCTTTCTTGAAAAGATTTACATTATAGTACAAACCTCTGGTGTCAGTGGACATTGGTATTCCGTAAACTTTGCCATTTATAGTAGCAGAGTCTCTGACACTTGGATAAAAATTATTCCATTCGTTGTAGGTTGAAACATCTATCGGAGAGATGACTCCGGCATTAACATCGCCTTTAAGCATAAAACTGTCTTCGTAAATAACATCTATTGAGTTTCCGCTCTTTGTCATAAGCGAAGTTTTTGTGTAGTAGTCAGCTTGTGTCCCGCCAATAATATTTAAATTGACTTTATTATTGGGATACTTGCCCTGATATTCTTTGACGACTTCTTTCAGCCAGCTTACTGTGTTTGGATCCTGTTGAACCACAACATTTATTGATGTGCCTGCATTTACTGCCATTGTTGTTACAGTCGCTGCAAGAAAAACAGAGGCCAAAGTTTTTTTCCTTAACATTTTTCACTACCTATTTTTATTTGAAAAGATTTAAGGCATTTTTCATTATTATAACAGGCGCTTGTAATCCAGTCCAGATCTCGAAAGATTTTGCTCCTTGATGGAGAAGCATGTCTAGCCCACCAAAGCATTTACAGCCTTTCTCTTTAGCCATCTTTTGAAACTTCGTCTCTTTGTAAATCATATCAAAAATTCTAGCTCCATTAGTAAGCAGACTAACATCTAACGGCAACTCGTCGCTATCTTTCAAACCCAGACTGGTAGATTGGATAATCAGATAGTCATCTTTTATAAATCTTTTTAAAGAGTCCGAATCATGGAGTGAGCAAGAATATATTTCCGAAAAAGGAAATACGCATCTGAGTTTGGATACCAATTCATCTGCCTTGGATTGGGTTCTATTGGCAATAATGATATTTTTTGCTCCACAGCTTAACAAATGAACTATGCAGGAGTTAGCCGCTCCGCCGCAACCAAGGAAAAGATATTTAGTATTGGATGGTTCGGAGTTAAAGTTTGCTTTAAGCGCCATCTCCAAACCATAACCGTCTGTCGAATAGCCATTAAGTTTGCCTGATTCTTCAACAACAATTGTATTCACGCTTCCGGCAAGTAAAGCTTCAGGAGATACGAAGTCCAAATGCTTTATAACAGAATTTTTGTAGGGTAGAGTTACATTAAGGCCCAAATACTCTTTTGATGAGTTTTTAATAAAGGAAGTTAGTTCCTCCTCTGATGGAATCAAGATTCTTTCGTATTCGTAATCAAGGCTGTAGAACTTGAAAGCGGCATTGTGCATCAAAGGAGAAAGAGAATGAGCAATCGGATTGCCGATAACACCAAAATTCTTTCTCATCCTATTCTTCCCCATCTTATAAAAAATCCTCTATCATTCAGCTCATCTCGCTCACCATGAGGCAATATTCAATAATTCCCTTTATCCCAAATTATATGGTTGATTCAGTGATTTTACTCATCTAGTCCTTTGCCCATTTCTAATTTCTTTATCTCTTTATCAAAATCAGAAATATAGTTTTTATCCTGAATCACTCGGTATTTTTCGAATTCACTTTCAGCAAATGACTTAGCTATCTCTTGTGTTACCTTCCCTGGATTATCTAATAATTCACGGTTGTTGAACCGTAGAAAAACATTCAGTTTGTTTGACCAATCCTGCATGGTCATAGGGATATTTTGTTCAGCCTGATCTTCTGCGTAATCAAGGTACATTGTAGTAATGCGGTCTAATGATTTTATCTCTTTTTCAGTGAGATAGTTCTTGGCAATAGACACATCCGTTTTAATGATTTTCCCATGAGGAGCATTCTTCCATGCCGTTAACCCCATGCGTTCCTTCTTACTGTCTGCTCGCTCAACAATCAATTCAGCGGCAGTATTTCCATGAGTGGCAAAATGCAATTTGTTCTGCACCACTGCAAAGAATCTTTTAGTAATTTCACTTTCAAGATTATAATCAACAGCAGTCGCATAAATATCGGTAATCTTTTGATAAAAACGCCGTTCGCTTGCCCGAATTTCCCTGATTTCAGCAAGTAAATTATCAAAGTATTCTTTATTGAAAAAGGAACTATTTTTTAGCCGTTCCTTATCCAGCACATAGCCGCGAATAGCAAAATCCCGCAAAATACTGATTGACCATTGACGAAACTGGGTTGCCCTTTCAGAGTTTACGCGGAATCCCACAGCTATAATTGCATCTAGATTGTAAAACTCAATCTCACGATTTATCTGTCTGTTTCCTTCTGTTTGAACTATCCGGAATTTCCGGATAGTTGCTTCCTGAGTAAGTTCCTTAATCTCATAAATATTTTTAAGGTGTTCGCTGATTGTCCTAACATCAACATCAAACAAACCTCCCATCAGTTTTTGATTAAGCCAGACTGTTTCGTCTTCGATGTGAACCTCTATAGTATTCTTACCTTCCTGTTTCGTGAAGATTAGAAACTCCGCTGTGCTGTTTCGTATTTGGAGTTTTCTGTCTTTCATTTTAACAATCTTATAATTGAATTATAGAGAATTCCTCGGATGTTGGGCACTGGCAAGATGCCCGTGCTACTTATGCTCCGCGAAAAAAGCGTTTTGCCTTATCCATAAATGAGGAAATCATAGGATGATTACCTTTTAATTGTTCGAGCTGTGCAAACTCTGCTAATTTATCTTTCTGAATTTTAGTAAGGTTCAGAGGCACTTCCACAAAAACCTTTATATGCTGGTCACCGCGTTTGCCGCCATGAAGCGACGGGACGCCTTTTTCTTTCAATCTTAAAATCGTTCCGGTCTGAGTTCCTTCGGGGATTCTCATTTTGGCCTGGCCTGAAATAGTTGGCACATCTACAGTTCCGCCAAGAGCAGCGGTTACAAAATCTATCGGAATTTCACAAGTCAGATCCAAACCATCTCTATGAAAAACTTCATGGCTTCTGACATGGATTACTACATACAAATCGCCATGACTTCCACCATTAACTCCGCTTTCGCCTTCACTGGCCACACGAAGTCTTGAACCTGTATCAACGCCCGGAGGTATATGAATCTGAATAGTTTTCTCTGCTCTGACCCTCCCCTCTCCTCTGCATTTCGGACAGGGTTTTTCAATTATCTGCCCTGCTCCATGACAGCTAGGACATGCTTGTCTCATACTTATGAATGAGTGATTAATAGCTACATAACCACTTCCGCCGCACTTTTTGCATTTTACTCTGCCCGAACCTGCCGCAGCGCCTGAACCGTCACATGAGGAACAAGAGTGAAGTCTTGCGAATGTTATCTTTTTATCTGCTCCAAAAATTGCTTCTTCAAAATCTATTTCAAGATCATATCTAAGGTCATTTCCATCCTGAGAAGAAGATCTTTTCTGCCTTGAAGAACTGCCGCCGCTAAAAAATTCCTCAAATATTGAACTACCGCCGCCGCCACCACCGCCAAATACCTGACTAAAAATATCAAATGGATCATGGAATCCGCCGCCACCGCTTGCTCCGCCTGCCCCGCCGCCTCTTCCATAGTTGGTAAAAGCGTCATGCCCCAGCTGGTCGTATTGAGACTTCTTTTGTGCATCGCTCAGAACTTCGTAAGCCTGAGATAGTTCCTTAAATTTTTCTTCAGCTTCCTTATTGCCCGGATTTTTATCAGGATGATACTGTATCGCAAGTTTTCTGTAAGCTTTCTTAATTTCCTCGGGAGTAGCGGTTTTGCTTACTCCAAGTATCTCGTAATAGTCTTTGGCCATTTTTTCCTCAATCTCCTAAAGAACTTCTCAGTATTTTTTAATTGAACATATTTTAATCGTTAAAATTCTAAGCCTTTCCACTGCTGATTACTACTGTCGCAGGTCTGATAAGTCTATCTCCCATCTTATAACCCGTTCTCCACTGTTTTAAGACAAGTTCCTTTTCGACTTCTTCTGATGCTTCGTAAGCAATGGCTTCATGGAATTTTGGGTCGAAAGGTTTGCCAACGGCGCTAATAAGTTCGACTCCGAGATTAGCCAGAGCTCTTTCGAACTCTGTTTTTATAAGCTTCATTCCTTCAAATAGCTTATCAAGATTGTGAGTCTGGTCGGCCGAACCCAAAGCAAACTCGAAATGGTCAAGAATAGGCACGATATTATTTAGTACATCAAACTGGGCATTTATTCTAATATCGCTCTTTTCCCTAATGACGCGTTTGCGAAAATTATCAAATTCGGCGTTTAACCTAAGATACTTGTCTTCGGATACGGCAAGCTTCTCAAGGAGTTCTATTAGGGCTTTTTCAGTCTCAGATGTTTCGGACGCAGCTTCGATTAACTCAGGATTCACCTGCTCCAGCTGTTCTGCGTTCTTTTCTGTTTTGGCTGTATCCGTTGGGTTTTGGATATTATCAGGTTCTGACACATTAGGGCTGTTTTCCTTATGAGTGTCTTTCTTGTGATTTGTCATAGTAAAAAACCTCTTTGCGATGATTCGGAAATTATTCCAAAGCTTTTTTAATTTAGCGTTCAATTTTGACTTATGTAAAGGTTTATAATAAAATGTAATAATCAGAAATGTCAACGAATCTAATTATAAAGGATTTTTCTATGAAACTAGGCGTAATCGGCGGAAGCGGGCTTTATTCAATCGACGGACTTAAAATCACTGACAAAATTTCTTCGGATACTCCATTCGGCAAACCATCTGATTCCTACTTATCTGGAACTATCGGCGACCTGGAAATCGTATTTCTTCCAAGACACGGCGAAGGTCATACAATTTCACCTTCCGAGATAAACCACAGAGCCAATATCTACGGGATGAAAAAACTCGGCGTCACTCATATTTTGAGTTTTTCTGCAGTTGGAAGTTTACAGGCTCATCTTCCTCCTAAAGACATCGTCGTAGTAGATCAATATTTCGATAGAACCAAACAGTCTGAAAAACACACTTTCTTCAGAGACGGGATCGCCGCCCATATTCCTTTCGGCGAACCTATCTGTCCTGAATTCAGAAATCTGGTCTTCGAACAGGCCAAACTGGCAATTAAATCTATTTACGGTTTAGGAGAGGGCAAACCCAAAGCTGTTAACGGCGGAACTTATGTAAACATGGAAGGCCCGGCTTTCTCGACTAAAGCCGAGTCAAAATACTACAGAGCATGCGGTTTTGACCTCATCGGCATGACAAGTCTGGCTGAAGCTAAACTTGCCAGAGAAGCCGAAATCTGCTACACAGCGGTCGCAATGGTTACAGACTTCGATTGCTGGCACTCTGAACACGACAGCGTAAGCGTGGACATGGTCGTCGAAACTATGAAATCAAATATCAAAACAGCAAAAGAAATTCTGTCAAACACCGTAAAGGTATTTAAAACTCTCAAAAGACATTGCCCCTGCCCTCACGCTCTCAATGGAGCTATAATGACTTCAAAAGACAAAATTACGCCTGAAATCAGAGCCAGCCTTGATGTCATTGCAGGAAAACATCTTAAATAGTGTTGAGTTCTGAATGTTAAGTTTTGAGTTTTTTTTCAGCAGAGAAGCTTCATTGTTTTTTTCTGTAGTAGTTTTCCTTTTCGGGCTATGCGTGGGAAGTTTTTTCAATGTCTGCATCTGGAGGATCCCAAGATGCGAATCAATAGTTTTTACGCCTTCCCATTGCCCTAACTGTGGAAAGAATATTGCATGGTTTGAGAACATTCCTGCTCTAAGCTGGATAATCTTAAGAGGCAGATGCAGTTCATGCAAAACTCCTATTTCTGCCCGATACATCCTGGTGGAAATACTCGCCGCAGTTCTTTTTGTCGTTGACTACCAACGAGTCATTTTGCTCGGGGCTGGTTTCTCTGTCTTCATCCCATACCTCATCGCTACAAGTCTATTTATATTGACCTTTTTTATTGATATAAAACACCGGATCATTCCAGATAAAATCACATACTTTGTAATAGTCTTTTCTCTTTTATTCTCCTTTTTCTTTCCTGAATCAGTAAATAAGACAACTCGCCTAGACGGGCTCATAAACTCGTTTTCAGGAATGGCTGTCTCTATTTTTCTATTGTCAATATTTGCTATTGTCGGAAAAAAGATATTCAAGAAAGAGGCTTTAGGCTGGGGTGATGTAAAATTCATGGGAGCAGTCGGAGCGTGTTTCGGGCTAATGCCTCCTGTTTGGTTCTTTACGCTATTTGTCGGTTCGATTCTGGGTGTCTTTTTCGGAGCATGTCTAATCTTGTTTCGCAAAAAAGGAGTACTAGCAGAAATACCATTTGGCCCTTTCCTTGCTATTGGCGGATATGTGTGGATATTATTTGGACCGGAACTGACAAATGGGTATTTCGCTCTGGTTAGATTCATCGTCTTTTAAACTATCAACAAACAACTATTAACTATAAACTAAACCTTATGTATGTAGGAAGAATAGTCTCAATCGGACAAACCAGAAATGGCAACAATGTCGGAATGTATAGAATCTCATCTCGTTCATTCCCAAACCGTTCAACTAAACTATCAGGCAACACCGTTTCAGTCATTCCAAGAAGCGGTTTTGAATCAGACCTGACTAAGAATCCATATATATCTTACAACTGCATAAGAATAGCTAAATCATTTGCCGTTATCACAAATGGTTCTCATACTGACGCTATCGCTGAAAAAATTGAAATGGGATACCCTGTCAGAGATGCTCTGGCCCTTACTTTACTTGCTACGGACTATGAAAAAGATAACTACAAAACACCAAGAATAGCAGGAGTTATTTCGCTTGATTCCAGTTTGGCTTATCTAGCCTCTATAAAGGAAAATTCGCTCGTCGTCAGAGATTTCGAACTTACTCCAGGAACTACATTTTATGTGGCTACTTATGAGCATTCCATCCCTTGTGTACACTACAAAGATTCAGACTTCGATGCTTATGATGCAAAGCAGGCAAAAGAGTATGTTTTATCAAAAGGCGTCTTTGCGCAACTCGAACTTCCAGTTACTTCTACCGCGGTTGTCTCGAATAAAAATGCTTTTGAGTTAAGCGCTGAAATTTAGTAATTATCTAAACTACAAAATATGAATACTTATAATTCACCTGAAGAACTGAACCCTTCTCAAAAGAAGGCTGTTAGTGTAATAAACGGGCCTCTGCTCGTGCTGGCCGGAGCCGGGACAGGAAAAACGAAAGTTATTACACACAGGATAGCAAATCTGATAAAAAACTGGATCTCGCCTGAGTCCATTCTTGGTTTGACTTTTACCAATAAAGCCGCAAAAGAAATGAAGGAAAGGATAAATAACCTTCTAGGCTCTGAAACAGCATCCAAGATATTCCTTGGAACTTTTCACGCTTTCTGCATAAGAATACTAAGAGCCGAAGTTGCCAACACCAGGCTTCACAAGAATTTCACAATCGCAGATGAGCAAGACCAGAAAGGAATCTTAAAACTTGCCATATCAGAACTCAAACTCAAAGAAGATGATGTAAATATAGGGCTTTTCGTGTCATTGATAGGCAAAGCAAAACAGGATTTAAAATCGCCTCTTCAATACAAAGCATCAACTCAGGGCTACATGGCCGCAATAGGCGCCAGGATATATGAAAAATACCAGGATACTTTGATTGCCCAGAATATGCTAGACTTCGACGACATTCTAATGTACGCAGCCGATCTCTGGGAAAATCACCCTGATATACTCGCAAAATATCAGGAGAAGTACAAATACATACTTATTGACGAATTTCAGGATACAAACTACGCCCAGTTTAAACTTATAAAAATGCTCTCTGACAAGCACAAAAACCTCTGCGTGGTAGGCGATGACGACCAAAGCATTTACGGTTGGAGAGGAGCTGTAGTTGAAAATATACTCAACTTCCCGAATATGTATCCAAACTGCACGGTAGTTAAACTTGAGCAGAACTACCGCTCCACCAATAACATTCTAGAAGCAGCAAATGTCTTTATCTCTGGCAATAAAAACCGGCATTCCAAGAAGCTATGGTCTGAAAATGGAGTCGGAGCCAAGATAAAAATAGCATCGCTGCAGACGGACAAGAGCGAAGCTTTCTTTATCGCAAATCAGATTAGGAAAATCCAGTATGAATACCCGGAATTAAGGAATAGTGACATAGCGCTTCTATACAGGTCAAACCATCAGTCAAGGCTCTTTGAAGAGCAGTTTAGGATGAATAAAATTCCATACCGGCTGGTCGGTTCAAATTCATTCTATGACAGGAAAGAAGTAAGAGATGCCGTCGCCTATCTAAAAATAGCTGTAAATCCTAATGACGACCAGAGCCTGCTTAGAATCCTCGGCGTCCCTCCAAGAAATCTAGGGTTGAAGTTTGTTGAATCTGCAAGGGCTTTCCAGAAAGGCAATATGCCTCTTCTCAAGGTCTTTCAATCCCAGGCTTTCCTAGATACGCTTTTACCCAAACAGAAATCCTCTATCAACGCGTTTACTGCAGCAGCAAATAAATACTTCTCAATGTTTTCTGAGAGCGGAGCGCTTGCTCAGAAAGCAAGAGCCTATTTTGATGAAATTGACTATTTGAACTGTTTTCAGAAGATCTATAGAAAAATAGATGAAGCCGAAGACAGAAGAGAGAATGTTATTGAGTTTATCAATGCCATGGGACAATTCGAAATGGATAAAACATCCGGAACAAACGAAGCTACACTGACTAATTTTCTCGAATCATTTTCTTTATCCGATGATAGCGACAAAGTCGAAGGAGATGAAAATAAAAATGCGGTAACCCTAATGACAGTTCATTCGGCTAAAGGTCTAGAGTTCCCGTGTGTATTCATAGTCGGAATGGAACAAAATCTCTTCCCTCATTCGCGTGCTTTGCAGGAACGCGATACTGATGAGGAAAGAAGACTCTTTTATGTAGCAATTACACGGGCAAAAAAGCTTCTTTTTCTGACCAATGCCAAGAGCCGTTTCAAATACGGGACGCAGTCATATCAGATGCCGTCAGAGTTTTTGGACGATCTGCCCGAATCCTTAATTGAAAACTTAACTGTCCGGGATGTCCCTGTAAATGACTCGCATCTCAATGACGCCTTCAAAAATTTCTACTCGCAGTTTGAGTCCAATAAAGATCAGCAAGAAGAATGACTTACTGACAATATACCAGTGAGGGAAGAGATTATGGCTGGAAGCTTTCGTTTTCGTCTCCATTATCGTCACCACCCTCACCTACTGTGTCGAACGGCCTATCAGCATTAAGTTCTGAAGCTACCTGTTCTTCATTCATTCTGTTATTCATCCAATCGTAGGAACCTCTTGCATCATTAGTATCATCCGGGTCTGCAGGACCGTGGAACACATTATCATCTGCCGCTTTGAACCCTTGGGCAACAGTAGAATCAGAGGAACATGCTGAAAAGATAAATAATGATAAAACAGCAACAATAGCCAAACGAATAAATAACATATGATTTTCCTTTATTTTAAATTAATTTTTATGTTCTATTATCTTACTTTCAAGAGCTTTAGATGCAGAAGGAGACCTTGATAGTTCAAACCTGTCAAGGAATTTCTCCTGAACCATTTCCATGTACAAGTATATCCCAGGAGTAACAAAAAGAGTTATAATCTGAGCAAAAACAAGTCCGCCTACAATTACAAGGCCAAGAGATTGTCGTGATGAACCATCAGCGCCTATACCCAATGCAATAGGCAATGCACCCATTATAGCTGCAAGCCCGGTCATCAGTATTGGTCTGAAACGCACCAGACAGGCATTATATATGGCCGACAGCATCTTTTCACCTTTCTCACGGTTCTGACTAGCAAAGTCCACCATCATAATGCCATTTTTAGCAATGATGCCAAGGAGCATAAAGAGTCCGACATAAGCGTACAAATTAAGTTCGCCATTAAAGATAATAAGAGTCCCAAGACCGCCGAAAGCAGCCACAGGCAATGTCGTAAGGACAGTAAAAGGGTGGATGTAACTTTCGTACAAAATACCCAGTATCACATACATCAGGAAGACGGCTATGATCACAAGTATAGTCATTGACGCAATTGCTTTTTGAAATTCCTGAGCTTCACCCTGAAATGAGCCAGACATACCTGGAAGCAAAATATTTGCTGCGGCTTTTTGAACCTTGCCAGTAGCAACACTCAGAGGAATATTTGAAGCAATATTAAATGAAATTGTAGCTGAAATCATCTGTTGCGAATGGGAAACCTGCTGAGGACCCAAGGTTGCTTTAATATTAGCTACATTATCAAAAGGGACGAGTTTTCCTGTAATAGTTGATTGCACATAAAGTTTCCTTATATCCTCAGGATTCATCATGTAGTTATCTTCCAACTGTACATTAACATTATATTGGTCAAGATCAGTGGTAAACTGAGCGACCCTACCTTTTGAATATGCCAGTGAGAGCGTGTTTTCTATATCTGTAGCAGTAATATTAAATACAGAAGCAAGATCTCTTAGAAGTTCTATTTCAAGTTGAGGCATATTAAGCTTTACGCTAGTCTGAATCCCGACAAGCTCAGGCATTTTTTCCATTTGCGCCTGCAAGTTATTGGTACAGCTATAAACATCATCTTCATTGGGACCTGTTATAGTGTATGAATATTGAGCGCCTTTAGCAGTACTTTCGCCTCCTGTACTAATTTTTAAAACTGGATATGGCTGCATAAAGACAAAGCCAAGAGGATAATCCAGATTAATTAGTTTTCCCCACATCATGCCTACCACTGAATCTATTGAAGGACGCTCCTTCTTGTCAACAAGAGTGGTAACAAGAAAACCTGTTGATTGGTCAGCGCCATTCGACATCCCGGTAAGCGTCACAAAAGTATTAACGAAAGGATTATTTTCGAGTGTCTGGTTAATTGCTTTTTGGAATTCATGCATCATAGGCGTTGATGTTCCAAGAGGAGCCAATATACCGCCCTGAATAACCCCGCTGTCGCCTACTGGCATAAATCCCTTAGGCACTATCGAATAAAACCATACTGTTCCGACAATACAAATTAACCATACTACAAGGGAAATATATTTTCTCTTCAGCACAAAACGGAGAATTAAAGCATATCCTGTAACCAGCTTTCTGATAAAAAAGTCAACCTTTTTTTTCAGTGAAAATCCTTTGTGCTCCTTTTCAATCGGCTTAAGTATTCTTGCGCACATCATAGGACTCAGAGTCAGGGAAATTATACCTGAGCATACTACAGCAAGAATAACTGTAAGAGCAAATTCCCTGAAAGTCCTTCCTACTATTCCACCCATGTACACAAGCGGCACGAAAACAGTTACAAGAGAGAGAGTCATTGACACAACTGTCCCTGTAATTTCTTTCGCGCTCTTAATAGCTGCGTCAAATGGCGAGAGACCTTCTTCAATTAATCTTACAGTATTTTCAAGAACAACTATCGCATCGTCAACTACAAACCCCACTGCAAGAGTCAATGCCATCAGAGAGAGGTTGTCCAAAGTAAAGCTCGCCATCATCATCACCAGGAATGTAGCAATGATGGATAAAGGCAGAGATACGGCAGGAATTACTGTGTCTGAAACCCTTCCGATAAAAATAAATATTACTATTACTACCAAAATGAAAGCAAGAAGAAGTGTAAATTTTACATCATTTATCGAATCTAAAATAGTTTCTGCTCTGTCATATAACACATTAATATTGACCGAACCTGGTATTTCGTCCTTTATAGATTCAATAAGCTTTTTGATGTTATTTGACAAATCGATTGTATTTGAATCTCCTGTCCTTCTGACCATTATAAAGGCGGGCATCATTCTTTCGCCTACACCTTTTTTATAATAAACTATGTTTATATCTTCATTATCAGTGCTGTTTGTTGCCTTTCCTATATCGCTGATACGAACAGGGCCTCCTGCTGCATATTTTACGATGAGATTATTGTACTGGCTCTCATCGGTAAGCTGCCCGTCAGGCTCAACGGAGTAAGCTCTTGATTTGCCGTTGATACTCCCGCCTGGAATCATAGGAGTACTGCTCTGAAGAGCTATAGAGACATCAGAAATTCCGATATCGTATGCTGCAAGCTTTAATGGATCAAGCTTAATAACCTCTGCTGTTTTAGCACCATAGCAGTCAACTTCGGAAACTCCGTTAATCATGCTTATTCTCTGAGCCACTCTTTTATTGGCAATATCGTAAAGTTCCCCAGAATTCATGGTCTCAGATGTAACAAGAATATAAAGTATTGGAGCATCAGAAGGATTGAATTTCTGATAGGATGGTGGGTTTGGGAGAGTCGGTAGATTAGCACTTGCTCTTGAAATTGCCGCCTGAACATCGGGTGCTACAAGGTCAACATTCTTATCTAAAGAGAAAGTAAGAGTAATCTGAGTAGAACCTTCAGTATTTGTAGAAATAATGCTTTCAAGCCCTGGAATCTGCATGCACTGATTTTCTAGAGGTGAAGCAACCGCTGACGCCATCGTATTAGGGCTGGCTCCCGGCAAGCTGGCATTAATTGTTATAACAGGGCTCTGCACTTCCGGCAGGTCACTAATCGGAAGATTGAAATATGCCGCGATGCCAAAGATAACTACGCACAAAAAAACAAGCACGGTCATTATTGGCTTTTTTATAAAAACTGTAGAGATATTCATTTTCTGGATTTTACCTGAATTTATTAGAGAACCTTATATATTCCAAAATTACTGATTTTTACTATCCTGGATGAGCGATGTATCAGAAACAGGCTGTTCGAATGTATCTTTCCCTACAACATTTACAGCTGCATTAGGCACAAGTCCCATCTGCCCTACTGTCACAACCTCTTCTCCTGAGCTAAGCTTGCCTTCTCCTACAATTCCTTCAATTATAGTGTAATCTCCTTCTTTCAATCCGGTCTTAACCCAAAGAAGTTGAGCCTTATTATCTTTCACAACAAATATAAAGTTCCCTTTAAGTCCCATATTGACTGCCTGGTTGGGAACCAGAATGGCATTCTTTTTTATATAGTAAATAAGTCTGACACTTACAAATTGCCCAGGCCAAATTTCTTTTTTTGGATTCGGAATAGATGCTCTGAGATATATGTTTCCGGTTGCCGGATCAATTGTATTATTTAGAAAGTCCAGTGTGCCAGTATAATGATTTTGTATAATGCTGTTTCCTTCTCCAAAAGATTCAGTGGAGACAATAACCTTGAGCGAGCCTTTATTCATTGAATCTCTGAGTATGGAATAGTTTCGCTCAGAGATTGAAAAATCCACATTCAGTGGGTCGATTGACTTGATATTAACAAGAGTAGGCCCATTATTTTCTGTAACAATATTCCCGGGGTCAATCTGGCGCGTTCCTGTAATTCCAGCAATTGGGGAGGTTATTTTGCAGTACTCAAGGGATATCTCATTCTGCCAAACGGTGGCTTTATCTGCTTCAACCATGCCTAATGTCTTTTCATATGTCGCAAGAATTCTGGCATAATCCTGAGCGGACATAGCGCCTGTTGCCGCTATTTTCTTATCTTTTTCAGCAATCCATAATGCAATGCTCATGTCAGCATTATTTTGTTTGAGCAAAGCTTTGGATTGGTCTAGCAAAGCCTGATACGATCTGGTGTCTATTTCGAAAAGAGTGTCGCCCTCTTTAACAGACTGTCCTTCAGTGAACTTGGCGCTTATGATTTTTCCGGTTACCTGTGATTTTATATCAACACTTAAATCTGCTGCAAGTATTCCTATAGCATCTATATATATAGGAACATCAGCATTAATTGCCTGAGCGGTGTGAACCGGTCTTGCAGGAGCAACGCCACCTCGGGATTCCTTCTTAGAACATGAAAGTTGGGAAAGTAAAACCAAAGCAAAACCAAAGCAATATAGAATCTTTAACATAAGAGAATGTAATCCTTAGTTTTTGATTGAAGTAGTCAAGAGCATTAAAACTCATTCTATCGTAGAGCAAGTTATTTTCAACAACTCTGGAGAATTGTTCTTCTAAACAAAGAAAGGGAGTGTCTTTAAGTCGAATTCTTTCCATTCGCCGTATGTGTAGAAAACTTTCATAAGGAAGAGACCTTTAGCCGGAGCCGTATCATAGGCGCTAAGTCTATTTTTAGCCTCTAGTATTTCAAGAACTTCTTCCGGCTCCGCTTTATTTACTCCGACCCTGTGAAGAGTTCCCATAAGGCTTCTTACCATCTTATAAAGAAAGCTTTCTCCAATAAAAGTAATACAAACATATTCTCCGAAAGCATTAACTCTTATTTCAAAAATATTTCTAATTGGATTTTTTCCGCTCTTTGTAATTTCAACAGCAAAAGATGAAAAATCATGAACTCCAATCATATAAGACGATGCCTTTTGAATGGCATCTAGGTTAAATGGCTCGTTAACATGCCACGCCCATCTGTGAGTAAAAGGGTTTATTTTTTTACTATTGTGAATGACATAAGTATAGGCTTTCCCTTTGGCATCAAATCTGGCGTTAAAGCTCTGCTCTTTAGTTTCAATGGAGTTAATCCTGATTTCAGGCGGAAGGATGCTGTTCATGGCTTTCTTGACTGTTTCGGCAGGTATTTGCGGTTTTGCAGGCGGGATAAATGAAACTGACATTCCTACTGCGTGAACTCCTGCATCAGTTCTGCCTGAGGATGTCAGCGCTATTTTAGAGCCGAAGAGATAACTAAACTTTTCTTCCATAACAGACTGAACGGTCGGTCCGTGCGGCTGCATCTGCCAGCCAAGATATGCAGTCCCATCGTAAGCAACATTCATCAGATATGAAAAAGGCGCTCTTTCAACTTGATTGTGAACATCAATTGCCGACTCGTTATTCATAGGGTATATTCGTGAAGTATTAATCATTTTCATTAATCATAATAGAATAGTCAACAGGTGTAAATATGGTTCAGAAAGAGTTGCCAGAAATTATCTTCAATGAAGGACAAAAAATTCATGGTTTTGAGATTAAAAATATAACAAAACTAAGTGACACAAGATGCATAGCCTATGAGATGATCCACACAAAAAGTTCGGCCAGGCTTATTTATCTTCAAACAGATGATACAGAAAACCTCTTCTCCGTGGCATTCAGAACATTTCCTAAAGACAATACAGGTCTTCCTCATATTCTGGAGCATACTGTGCTATGCGGCTCAAAAAGATACCCGGTAAAAGACCCGTTTGTTGAGTTGCTCAAGACAAGTCTTGCCACATTTCTCAATGCAATGACCTACCCTGATAAAACTGTCTATCCATGTGCCAGCACAAACGAAGAGGATTTTCACAATATTCTGAGAGTTTACTGCGATGCTGTTTTCAATCCTCTGATAACTAAAGAACACTTCAAACAGGAAGGACACCATTTTAATTTAGTGCAAGATGGAAAAGGCAAGACTAAACTCACAGTAGAAGGTGTTGTTTACAATGAGATGAAAGGTGTTTATTCAGACCTCGACGGCATAATCAGCAGAGAAGAATCAAAAAGCATTATGCCAAAAACCATCTACGGAAAAGATTCTGGAGGAAACCCGCCTGAGATTCCAAGCCTCACATATAGAAGTTTTAAGTCGTTCCATTCGAAATATTATCACCCGGCTAACAGCTATATGATTGTTTACGGATCTTTTGATATTAAAAAAACTCTCAAGATTATAAATGAAGAGTTTCTTGATAGATTCGAGACTATAAACCTTAATCTGACTATGCCTCCACAACCAAGGTGGAGTAAACCAGTAAGGAAAACTGTACCCTACCCTATTTCTCATGACGAAAAAAGCGATTTGAAGTCAGCAGCAGTGCTAAACTTTCTTACTAATCCACTTACCGATACGCTTACATCATTGGCGATGTCAGTTATAGAAATGTACCTCCTTGACAATGCCTCATCTCCATTGCGCAAAGCATTGATTGACTCCAAACTTGGCGAAGCTCTAACTTCCTCCGGTTATGGGGATTTCCAACACGATACATTTTTCACGGTCGGACTAAAAGGTATAAATCCAAAGAGCTCATCGGAAATTGAGAAACTAATCATCTCGACATGTAAGGAAGAAGCTCAAAGAGGATTTCACAAAGTTAAAGTTGACGCGGCGTTTCATAAACTCTTTTTAGACTCAAAAGAAATTCAGTCAGCTTATCCGTTGACGATAATGGATAGAGTTTATGACTATTGGCTGTATGATGCCGATCCTCTTGCCATGTTAAAGATAAACGATCATCTCTACAGACTCAAAGAACTGGTTGAAACACAGAAGAACTATCTGGAAAACATCCTTAATGACCAGATAGTTAACAATAACCATTACAGTGTTATGACTTATGTTCCTGACAATAAATATCAGGTAAAACTTGATAAGAAATTTGAAGATGAAATGAAAGAGCTAAAGTCCAAAATGTCAAAAGAAACCTTGCTTAAAATAAAAACCGAAGCAAAAGACCTTGAGGAACTTCAATCAAAACCAAACTCACCTGAAGCACTTAAAACTCTACCCAGACTCTCTCTTTCTAAAATTGATAAAAAAGGTATAAGCTGCGTCGTAGCAATTAAAAATCTTCCTAATTCGACCATCCTGACAAGTGATGTTTTCTCCAACTCAATAAGTTATGTTAATTTGGCTTTCGATGTTTCTGCTCTTCCTGAAGAGTTATTTAACTCTATGGCTCTCTTCAAAAGTATTTTTCTCAAAATGGGAACCAAGAAACATTCATATACTCAAATGGCTGAACTCGAAGCATCATACACTGGCGGAATAGCATCAGGATTGATTTCGGATGGGAATTTCAATAATATGGAATCTTATAAACCCTGCGTAACAGTCTATTCAAAATGCCTCGATGAGAATTTCGATAGGATGCTTTCAATCTTAAATGAAAGCATAACTGAGTGCGAATTCTCAAACCAAAAGCGTTTAAAAGAACTCATTCTGCAAAAAAGAACTAATTTGAAATCAGGGATCCTTTCTTCAGGTTCCAGCTATGCGGTTATGTACGCTTCAAAGTGCTTAAATCAAAATATGTATCTTTCGGAAGCAACTAACGGTATCACTCATTTGCGTTACCTTAATAAAATTGCAGACAATTTTGAAGCAGAGAAGTCATCACTTATTGATGATTTGTATAGAATCAAGGGATTACTTCTCAAGTCAAAACATTCCTGGGCTAGTTTCGTAGGAGATAATTCATTTGAGAAGAAGCTACAAGGATGGATAGAAACTCTGATTTCAGCCGATGCCCAGTCATCCAAATCATTCAGTTCATCTATCAATCCTTCTAAATCAAATTCATCTCATGGAATAGCCATGTCCAGCAGTGTTTCATACAACTCTACTATATTTAAAACCATAGAAGCATCCAATATTTATGCCCCTGCCATTTTCCTGATTGCTCATTATCTTACTTATAATTATCTTTGGGACGAAATCCGTGTTAAACGAGGTTCTTACGGGGCTAATTCTTCTTATTCGATGCTAAATGGTACATTTGCATTCAGCACTTATAGAGATCCATGTATCAAGGAAAGTTACGATACTTTTAAAAAAGCCTTGGAATTAGTATGTTCGGAAAAAATTGGGCGTGAACAACTGGAGCTTGCTATTATCGGCAGTCTGAAAAAACTTGATAGACCAATACGACCTGAAGATGCTGTGGGAGTTTCTCTAAACCGTAATATTCGAAATATCACAAACGAATTCCGGGATAATTTCAGAACCTCGCTTCTAAGTCTTACTCCCGACAAAGTTAAGGCAGCGGCAAATTCAGTACTGAAAAATATTGATAATAATCTCTTCAGCTGCACAATTTCAGGGAAGAAACAACTTGACAAAGCAAATGCTGAAATGAGCCCCAAACTCATCATAGAAACAGTTTAGAACTTGCTAAAATTAAACAAAGTCGTTATATATAAGTCAAACTATACATTCTAACAACATTTTTAGAGGTTTTACGATGCAGCATGTCATTTCAGTTTTAGTTGAAAATAAATTTGGGGTTCTTGCAAGAATAGCCGGTCTTTTCTGCGGTCGAGGATACAATATAGATTCTCTTACTGTCAGCCCTACAAATGAAGTAGGTATTTCCCAAATGACCATCTCCACTACAGGAGACGACGAAGTCATTGAACAGATTGAAAAACAGCTGACAAAACTAATCGAAGTAATAACCGTTTCGGATCTCACAGGAAAGCATTTTATCGAAAGAGAGTTACTTCTTTTGAAAGTAAAAACAGATGCATCAAATCGTTCTGAAATCATGCAGATTACCGAAATTTTCAAAGGCAAGATAGTGAATGTCCATGAAAATGAACTTACAGTCGAACTTTCCGGTCGCGGCGAAAAGATTGACGCCTTTGTAAAGCTTATGAATAGTTTTGGAATCATAGCGCTTGCCCGAACAGGCAAAGTTGCAATAGGAAGAAAGCCTGGTCCGTCGCACTTTGCAGAAGAAATTTGATTCGTTCTGGAGAACCAATTAGATGAATAAATACGACTTCAAGAGAGTTGACTGGAAATTTGATAAAATCTTAGTCTGTCCGAAATGCCTTGAAATGCTTTATAGAACAGATATTGAACACTTTAAGCATTGTCCTTATTGCGACCACAAGTTAGATTTGGACATAGAAATTGAAGACTATCTTCTTAAGCCTACAGTTGACAGGTGGGTCGCGATGCAGCACCTTGCTTCGCATGGCTTAATGAATATAGGAATGATAGCTAATAACAATGAACAAACCTTCTTCTAGGTTTATCTGTGATATACGAAGAAAAAAGCCCAAATAAAATTCTAGCCGTCCTGATTCTGATAGCAGTCTTTGTTATTCTCTATTCACCTTGGAATCTATCCATAAGAGAACTGCTCAGCGAAGAAGGGAAATTCGCCGCTATAGCCCTCGAGATGAACTTTCTCAATCCATCCACCGTTGCGCACGGTGAAACTCTAGCAAATACATACCCGCTTTTTCCATATATTGCGGCAATTTTTTATAAAATGGGGCTGCCGTTGGAAACCGGAGTACGACTTACTTCTGTGCTGGCTCTTGCAGGAATGGTCATTACTATTTTTGTAACCTGCTTCAGAATAGCCGGGATACAATCGGCCGTAGTTGGCTCGGCTTTTATGATGTCAACTATGCTAATGCTAGGGAAAGCTATAGACGGAAACCCATTCACATTAGGCATAACTCTTATCCTCTTAGGATGGCTCTTATGGTATTATTGTGCAGCTATAAAAGGTTCATGGAACAAAGCATGGATATACGGTTCAATATTCTGCGGTTTAGCGTTCTACACTATTGGGTGGGCTGCTCTTTTTTACTTCTTTCTACCTCTTATATTTTCAAGGCGCCCTCTGACAATATGGAAAAGGTTAAATACTGCCGGCTTTAAGATAGGCATGGTTATAATTGCAGCTTTCGTCGGTCTATGGATGATCCATAGATTTGATTCTGTAAATCCAATGTCTATAACGACGGATGATTTTTCAGCATTTTTTACATCAAACTATTTAAAGGATTTTATTATTTATCCTTTTCAGTTAGCTTTCAGGTTGCTGCCATGGACATTTATAGCCTGGCCTGCGTTCTGCGTGGCGTACCATCCTTTGGATAAAAATCCCATTTTCAGCAGATTCCTTCGAACTCTTTTTCTATCTGTTTTCTTTGTTCTATGGTTTTCACCTGATAAAGATGCCAAGTTGAGTCTGCTGCTTGTTGCTCCACTTGCCATAATGGCAGGAATGCACTACTGGCTTGCTGTCCGTAGGAACGGTTATACAATCCATCTTCTAATATCCATAGTAATCTACCTATTCACTATCTACAGCGCTGTTTCATTTTTTCTCTTTATGCTGCCACAGACAATCTGGGCAAAAACTGATTTTTTCAAAATTCTTCAGGCAGGAGTATTTCAAAATGGAATCTCTTTCTTCTTCTCTTCTCACTCTATTATGGGAATGGCTCAAACCCTTCTGGCATTGCTAATAGGCTTGGCAACTATAATTTTCAGAAAAAAGATCAGCGTATGGCTTCACTCTCTCTGCGCTGGCTTGATATTCATGCTATGTTTTTGGGCTATAACAATTCCTTACAGAAGTCAGGACAATCAGGCTAAACTTATCGCCTCTCAGATTAAAAATGATATCGGTGATGACTACAGCCCAAATCTTACCATTTATAAAGGCGCTGAAATAGCCGATATGTATGTCCTTGGAGCTTATATAGGATGCCATATTAAGAAAATTCACTCTTATGATCAAATACCAACTAGTATAAAAACGGCGTATGTCCTAACTCTCAACCCTCCCATTTACCCAGAAAGGCAATGGACTAAGGTTTCATCACCTGTTTACAATGATACAAATATATATGTTTGGGAAGGCGTCGAATCGCCAAAGAAAACCGGGCTGGAGCTTTAAAAATGCAGAAAAAGACTCCTCTATTAGGAATAAATTATCAAACTCTTCTTTCTCTATTCCCAGAAGCACCTAAATACCGAATAGACCAGATTTTATATTGGGTTTATAAAAAACTAATTTTAGACCCAAATCAGATGTCAAATATTCCATCCGACATAAAGAATTCTCTAATAGATAAAACTACTTTTGAGTTCCCTAAAATAGTTGAAAGCTCCATAACTTCCGATAGCACAGAGAAATTCCTTTTCGAACTCGATGATTCCAACTGCATAGAAAGCGTAATCATTAAATCGCCTGATAGAGTTACTTTTTGCTTAAGTTCTCAAGTAGGCTGTCCGATTAAATGCCGTTTCTGCGCCAGCGGAATGCCGGAATTCGTTAGAAATCTTTCTGTTTCAGAAATACTTGGTCAGTTTATCAATCTTTCTAATCATATAAAAAAGCTACCCGACAATCTGGTTTTTATGGGCATTGGCGAAGGATTGCTGAATTTCGAAAATTTAATGAAAAGTCTGGATATAATTTGTTCGGAAAAATACATCGGCTATTCTCAACGCAGAATTACCATATCAACTAGCGGACTGCCGACACAAATTGACAGACTTGCCGACTTGGATAAACAATACAATCTAGCTGTCTCACTTCATGCTCCTGACGACATTACCAGAGCTAAACTCATACCGGATAAAACCCGTTTCCCAGTAAGCGAAATAGTTAGATCCTGCGAACGCTTCTTTGCAAAAACAGGCCGAATGCTTACTATCGAATACACCTTGATAGAAAATATTAATGATTCGCTAAATCACTCAGAAGAACTCGCAGCAATTTCAAAAAAACTAAGAGCAAAAATAAACCTTATACCTTTCAATAAAGTAGAAGGAAGCGAGTTCTCGAGACCATCACGAGAAAAGTGCATCGCATTCTCGAATCAGCTTCAGAAATCTGGAGCGCTTGTAACCTTCAGGTATGAAAAAGGTTCCGGAATAGATGCAGCATGCGGTCAGCTCAGATCCAGAAAATTAAATTTGAATAATCCAAACCACAAATAAAGAGCTATTTATGGAAAGTTTAGTCAGGGAATTACTTGTCAAGATGGGGGAAGACCCTAACCGTCAAGGTCTTGTTGATACACCTCAAAGAGTCGCAAGAAGCTGGAAGTTTTTGACAAAAGGTTATTCTGAAAGCGTTGATGATATAATTAAAGGTGCTGTTTTTGATGCTGAAAGCTGTGACATGGTCATAGTTAGAGATATTGAATTCTATAGTCTTTGCGAACACCATCTCCTGCCTTTCTACGGCAAGTGCCATATCGGATACCTGCCGAATAAAAAAATCATCGGAGTTAGTAAACTTGCAAGAATAGTAGATGTTTTTGCCAGACGGCTGCAACTTCAGGAAAGATTGTCCAAACAAATCGGAGAAACCATTATCGAGAAAATAGGCGCCAGAGGCGTTGGCATCGTAATTGAGGCTCAGCATATGTGCATGACTATGAGAGGAGTGGAAAAACAGCACTCCAAAATGGTAACATCTTCAATGCTTGGCTCTTTCAGAAAGTCAGCCGTTACAAGAAACGAATTTTTGAATCTTATTGCACAGCCAAGTAATTTCTAGACTATAAAACTAAGAATTAAAGAAACAGTTAAAATTATTCTTAACTGTCGATTTTGCTCTCTTCGGTAAGATTTGATTCTTGCTGTATTCTTTCTTTATCTTTATTTTTCTTAACTTTATTTTTTGGTTTTTTCTCTACTTTTTCTTCGATGTCCAGTATATTTATTGATCCTTCTTTATCATTCATAGTGAGAAAAAAATGTCCATAAACTCTCGTAAGAAGAAGAAGAGCCGAAATAAAAATAGAAAATACTCCGCCAATCAGAAAGTAATGTTCGCCACATGTCATCCCTATAGTGATAGCTACTAAAAAGTATATTATATCACCGACCCCTGTTGAAGGATTCTGTAATTTAATAATAGACATAAGACCAAGCAGAGCAAAAGCAGTTGCAATATCTTGCCCTATCAGTGTCATTATTAAAGATATAGTTGGAGATAAAATGAGCATGGTAGTCAGAAACTCAACTCTTTTCTTTTTGCTCTTCATCTCTTTATCATTCATAAAATAAATTCTCACACAGCTGAATATGAAAGAATACAGCGTTGCAAGAACTATGCTCGTTATGAAAACCCTACCCTCGACAGGAGATGTCATACCAAAATTCTGAAATAAATTACCCATTTAGTTAAATCCTTATCTATCTCATTTATCATTAATTGCTACACTAGCTGACATTCCTTCCACAACAGGAGCGCCATTGAGGAAGACATTCTGAGGTATATCTATATAAACTTCAATATATTTTTTTGCCTGCCTTATTTGAGATAAACTAACATCCCATTCTTGAACAATCGTATTATTTATATTAAGAGTGGTTTTTGCCACATCAATTATTTTTCCCTGATACACTTTCTTGGGATCGGCATTAAATCTGACAAATACTTCATGATCAGGAGAAACTGTCTTGACTTGATCTTCAGTAAACAAAGCTGTCACTGGGGTATGCCCATCTATAACTACATCTAACCTAGTAATAAGAAAACCATTAGTAACATACTGTCCTTTATTTACATCTATTGTTTCAGCATAGCCATCTGCGGGAGATCTGATCTCAGTTTCAGCAAGCATCGTTTTAGAAAACTCTAACTCTTTTAAGGCTATTTCAAGGTCAAACTCGGCTATTTCCTTCTCTTCCATAGTTTGAAGTTGAGAAGCCTTATATGCCATAAGTTCCGATTTAGAGAGTAAAAGTTTCTGTGAAGTCACAATCTCCTTATTTTGTAGATCCAGATATTGTAATTCATCCTTGTTCGAAACAGAGGCGTAGAATTCTACTTGTTTTTTAACATTTTCAAATTCAAGTCTCTCCGATTCTATACGATCATTGACAGTTTCAAATTTTTTATTATCATATTCAATAGCATGTTTTTTTGACTCAAGTTTCTTTCTAAGCAAATCTATTTTTAATTGACTGGCCTCTATGCCAATAAGGGCGCCTCTGGCATCAATTTTGAACATCAACTGCCCTTTAATAACTTTTTGGTAACTGCGAATATAAATCTCGGCAATAGTCCCTTCTGAGGTGGAGGGGATGGCAATATTTATCCCGCCTGCCTTAGCTAACGGCGTATATATCATGGTGTCGCTTTTGAATGCCGAGTGAATTATCAATACAAAAAATATTACAGCTATCACTGTGAATATTGATGTAGATACTTTTTTCGAAAATTGCATATAGTTCCTATTTTTTTATCAATTTTATCCCAAAAGAAATCTTATACAAGACTTACTCGATTATTATAACTTTAACTCAAAAACATCTCTTGAGATAATACTTTTTGGGTTATAATGTAGCCAAGTTACATTTTAATTTTTCAATAAAATCAGTTTTATATGGCATTAAATTTGAAAGTCGGATAGGCGGTAAATTAATGAAGTTACCTGAGCTAAGAATAAGACATCTCGTCTCAAAATACCCTGTTATCCAGGCTGGCATGGGAGTCAGAGTGGGTAATTCAACTTTGGCTTCAGCGACAATAAACCTCGGAGGCTTCGGAACGATAGCAAGCGTAGGTCTTGGCGATATCACTAAATCAATGACCGATTTTGCCTTTGAGTCCAATAGAGTCCTCATAGATGAAATAAGACTTGCTAGAAGTTTGACTAAAGGAATCGGACCTTTAGGAATAAATGCCATGGTAGCAATGTCCAATTATGCGGAAATCAATAAAACTGCCGTCGCTGAAGGTATAGATTTTATTATTTCCGGCGCTGGACTCCCTATATCTTTACCTGAATATGTGGGAGATGCAAACATTGCTCTTATACCTGTTGTTTCCAGTGGAAGAGCTCTGAATATCGTGCTTTCAGCATGGAAAAGAAAATATAATAGAGCTCCAGATGCAGTTATAGTCGAGGGACCCAAATGCGGTGGTCATCTCGGATTTGCGCTAGAGCAAATTGAACATCCTGAAACTTGCTCAATAGAAATACTTTTCAAAGAGATTAAGGCTTCTCTCAAGTCTTTTGATTACGATGTTCCGGTACTTGCCGCAGAGGAAGTTACCTCAAGAGAAGACATTGAAAGACTTCTGAAAATTGGGTATAATGGGGTGCAGATAGGGACATATTTTATAGCTACAGAAGAAGCTGGTATAGATATAAAAAGCAAAGAGGTCTTTGTAAAGGCGCGCAAAGAAGATGTAATTGTAATGAAAAGTCCTGTCGGTCTTCCTGTCAGAGTTTTAAAAACTCCCCTCGTAAAAAGAATTCTCGAAGGTAACAGAGAGCAGTTTTCCTGTCCTTATCAGTGCCTTAGAACCTGTAATCCGAATAAAGCGCCTTTCTGTATAGCTAAAGCTCTTCTTGCGGTGTGGTCAGGTGATGTCGAAAATGGTCTATATATGACGGGATGCAATATTGAATCCGTTAATAAAATAATAAAACTTAAAAGTTTTTTTGATACTTTGAATTAGTTTAATTCTTCTGATTGTTTGATAAACTCTTATAAAATTAAAACATCGTAATAATTCTTAATAGTCGATATAAAAAAGACAGAAAAGGTCGTACTAGCATTATGAAAAATAATATTGTTATAACTGGAAGGGGTTTAGTTACACCCTTAGGAGTCGGCCTTGCTGCCAATGAAGAGGCTTTAAGAACAGGCAGAAGCGGAATATCCTTCATACCAGAATGGAAAGAACTTGGCCTAGAAAGCCAAGTAGGCGGAATAATAGATGAAACAAAAATGCTTTGCCCTGTTCTTGACAAGAAAGCGCTCAGATATATGTCCTCGCATGCCGTGTATGGTACAGTAGCCGCATATGAGGCACTTATAGAATCAGGTCTCGAGATTGATTCTCTAAGGCACAGAAAAATGGCTATTATACTCGGGCATGGAGGCAGCACTCACACGCATGTTTATGATGGGGCTAGAGTGCTTATAGAAACCCATAAATCAAAAAGAATGTCGCCTTTTACTGTACCTAAAGTTATGCCGTCTTCGGCGGTTGCTAATATTTCACTGGTTTTTGGAATCAAGGGTGAAAGTTATGCAATAAGTTCTGCATGCGCAAGCAGCGCCCATGCCATAATGGTTGCTACCAGGCTTCTTCAATGCGGTATGTATGATATAGTCCTTACCGGCGGGACAGAAGAATTAAACTGGATTCACGCGCTAGGCTTTGACGCAATGAGAGCTACTTCAAGAGGATATAATGTAACACCCCATAAGGCCAGCCGGCCTTTCGACAAAGCAAGGGATGGATTTGTGATTGCTTGCGGCTCAGGAATTATGGTACTTGAAACGGAAGAACATGCAAGAAAAAGAAATGCCAGAATCTTCTGCAGCGTTGCAGGCTCAGCCGGCAATAGCAACACCACAGATATGGTATTTCCTGACCCTGACTCATGCGCTAATGTCATGAATGCCGCTCTTGATGACGCAAAATTAAAACCTTCAGATATAAGCTACATAAATACCCACGGCACATCGACTCCTGCTGGAGATCCTATTGAAACTACTGCAATTAAAAAAGTATTTTTCGACTCAAATAGAGAAGTCCCCGTAAACAGCACAAAATGCATAACAGGACACATGATAGGCGCAACCAGCTCTGCTGAACTTATCTTTACTACACAAATGATGGAAAAGCATTTCATTTCTCCTAATGTTAACTTAGAGAATGTAGAAGAAGAATGCTCCTGGGCTAATCTTCCGAAGGAAACTCTTTCAGGAGTAAAAATCAAACACGCTCTAAAGAATAGTTTTGGTTTCGGCGGCACAAATTCATGTATAATACTATCTTCTCTAGACTAGTCATATAATGCATATTTTGGGCATAGAAACAAGCTGTGATGAAACTTCTGTATCTATAGTTAAAGATGGATTTAAAGTCCTCTCCAATGTTGTTTCCTCCCAGATAGCAAAACACGCAGTTTACGGCGGAGTAGTTCCGGAACTTGCCGCGCGGGAACATCTCGATGCAATCATTCCTGTTACAACGCAGGCATTGAAGGATTCAAATCTAAACATTCACGACATAAATGCATTGGCAGTAACAAATGGCCCTGGCTTAATGCCAGCCCTTCTTGTGGGATTGTCATTTGCAAGGGGCATTTGCTCGAAACACAAACTTCCATTAGTCGGCGTAAACCACTTCATTGCTCATATTTATGCCGCATTTTTAAATGATGCTCATAAACTTTTAAGTTCGCCTGAGTCTTATCCTATAATGGCGCTAGTTGTTTCTGGCGGACATACGGCGCTGGTCTTAATAGATAAAGACCAGACTGCCAGAATTATCGGCACGACTATAGATGATGCGTCAGGTGAAGCTCTAGACAAAGGAGCAAAGATTCTCAATCTTGGCTATCCTGGAGGCCCTATTATAGACAAACTATCGAAAGAAGGTGACCCAAATGCTTTCCATTTTCCAAGATCGCTTACCGGAGGAGCGGGAAAGCCGCTTACCGAAGAAAACCTCTTTAACTTCAGTTTCAGCGGCTTAAAAACTGCATTGCTCCACCATGTTGACAAATACAAATTTGAGAATATTAAGGAGCAACTGCTATTAGACACAGTAGCATCCTATCAGTACGCAGTGGTAGATGTACTTTGCATTAAAACTATCAAAGCTACAAAGGCTTTTAAGTGCAAGTCTATAGTTCTCTGCGGAGGAGTCGCCCAGAATTCTCTATTAAGAAAAGAATTACAGGAACGAACACCTAATGGAGTTAACTTCATCCTTACTCCAAGAGAATTTTGCGGAGACAATGCGGCAATGATAGCAGGTTTAGGTTTTCACTACCTTGATCAAAAAGAAAACGATATAGAAATAGATGCTTTCTCTCGCCTTCCAGAAATTACCAAAGTCCCGTTCGTCCCGAAAATATTATAGCCGTTTTTCTTTTATCATAAAAGCCACACACTCCTTACGCCCCATTTTACCTGTAAGTATTATTTGACTTTTTGCTTTAATATCAGAAGGCAATTCGCTTTCATAATCTTTCTCTCGGCATATATAAATAACATCCTCCGTCTTCTGATTAAACTCATTGAGACCATGCGTAAATTTTTCGAAGCCATATAATCTGTGTTCAGCTTCAATCTGCAGGGCTCTTTCTCGTGAACCTGAAAAAAGGCAAAGTATTTCAACCAATATTTTTTCTTTAAAGCTTAAGTTGACTTTCTGAGGAGCAACTAATCCAGAAGAATCGAATCCTGGAATTATATATACAGGAGTAAATATTTTATCAGCTGGAATATTTATAAAATATTTTAAATCATCGGTGTCAGGTCCTAAATCAAAAAAACATACTTTCAAATCATTTTTTTCTCTTAGCTGTTCAATCTTTGAAACAAAATCCCGTGCAGATATGAATGCTCCTTCAATAGGTTCTATTGCCATTATCTGAACTAGAATCATGGCTATTGCTCCAACCAAAGTCAAAGCAAACTCAAGTTTAAAATCCTTTAATCTTTTTACCACATAGATGACTGCCAAACAAAGAACAAGCAGCAGAATAATAGTCAATAGAACATTAAAGTTGATATGAATTTTCAGAAGATAAAAAGTAATAACAGCGCCAATAAATGCTGCAAGACATACAAAAGGGGCAATCCTGCATATAAAAAAGAAAATTATCTTCAAATATTCCAGAATTTTAAATCTACTTTGGTTAACAAAAACTATACCGCAAAGAAGAGCTGCAGGAGGCATTATTGCAAGGATATATCTAGGATTTTTAGCTCCGGCACATGACATAAGAAGCAAAATAGAAAGCATCCATACTGATACACTTCTCACAAGATAAAGCGTTTTGTCTTCTTTCTGTATATCTATAGGCTTTATTATCTTTTTCAGGTAAAGCACAAACACAATAAGAGCCAAAGGATAAGTCAGAGCGTATGTTCCTACACAACTAGTGAAATAATAGAAAAATTCATCATTGCTGTTCATTCTGTTAAATATCTGGTCTTTGAGAAAGTAACTGACCGTATCGACCCCATCAAAATGATAAATAAGGATGATAAGGAGTAATATGCATATAACAGATGAAATAGCAGAAACAAAAGCAAATAATATAAACTTCTTCCAATTTAAATTAACCAGATAGTAGCAGCAAATGACAGCAGCTGGAATCATTATGCCCAGCATGCCACGAAAAGCAAAACCAAAGAATAAGCAAAAAGGAATCCAGTAGAGTCTCTTATAGCTTTTTTTAAGATCAGCCGTATAAACTAAATAAAAGGCTAAGGTAGTTGCGAAAATGACATAAAGATCAATGGATGGATTTCGGATAATTGATAGGTAAGCGATAGAAAAAAACGACATTAATACTCCATAAAACCCCAACATTCTTGATACGCTGCAACCTATCTGATATATAAGAACCAATGTCAGTGATGATACGATTGCTCCTGGTAAAGAGAGGGCAAATTTATTAATGTATTCACCGCCAAAAGAAGCTAAATACATCAATATCACGCCTGGCGATAAATAGTCTGTATAGCTTTGTCCCCAAAGAGTTGGGAATATTTCTATTCCATATTTTTTCATGTCAACTACGAACAGAGCATATCTGACATCAATCTTTATAAACTCCAGTCCGTTAAGACCAACAGTATATGCAATAAGCCCAAAAATAAATATTAAGACTGCTATTTTTTTATCACTCATAAAGTCAACTCTTTGGAGGGTTATCTGAAAAAACTATAAACAAGAATATTATATTTTTTAAATAAAAAAAGGGGCGATGATTCGCCCCTTATGAATTTAATGGAATTCTATGATGAATTACATCATTCCGTCCATACCACCCATACCGCCCATTCCGCCGCCTCCTGGAGGCATCATTGGCTTATCTTTTTCAGGAATGTCTGTTATCAAGCACTCAGTCGTCAGGAGGAGACCTGCTATTGAAGCAGCATTTTGAAGAGCAATTCTGGAAACCTTAGTAGGATCGATAATACCAGCCTTAATCATATCTGTGTATTCGCCCTTAGCTACATTGAATCCTTCACTACCTTTTCTCTTGGATATTTCCTGAACAACTACGGAACCTTCATAACCGCCGTTTGCAGCAAGCTGACGGATAGGTTCTTCAACAGCGCGTTTGATAATTTCCAAACCGATAGCCTCATCTGAATCATCAAACTTCATTCCTTCAAGTACTCTTGCAGCGCGAAGCAGAGCTACACCGCCTCCTGGAACAATACCTTCTTCCACAGCAGCTCTTGTAGCATGTAGAGCATCTTCTACTCTTGCTTTCTTTTCTTTCATTTCTGTTTCTGTAGCTGCGCCAACATTGATAACGGCGACGCCACCAGCAAGTTTAGCAAGTCTTTCCTGAAGTTTTTCTCTATCGTAATCAGAAGTAGTTTCTTCAATCTGCCTACGAATCTGATTAACTCTGGCGATGATGTCAGACTGTTTGCCTGCGCCTTCTACGATTGTAGTATTTTCCTTGTCTATTGTAATTCTCTTAGCTTTTCCGAGCTGATCAACAGTTACAGTTTCAAGCTTAATGCCGAGGTCTTCAGTAATGCATTTTCCGCCTGTAAGAACAGCGATGTCTTCAAGCATAGCTTTTCTGCGATCGCCGAAACCAGGAGCCTTGACTGCGCATACATTAAGTGTGCCGCGGAGCTTATTAACTACCAGTGTAGCAAGAGCTTCGCCTTCTACATCTTCAGCTATAATCAAGAAAGGTTTGCCTTGTTTTGCCACAGACTGAAGAAGAGGAAGCATATCATTAAGATTGCTGATCTTCTTTTCATATATGAGGATAAGAGCATCTTCGAGGATAGCTTCCATATTTTCTGAACTTGTCACGAAATATGGTGAGAGGTATCCTTTGTCAAACTGCATACCTTCAACTACATCTAGAGTAGTTTCGATAGTCTTTGCTTCTTCTACTGTGATTGTGCCGTCTTTACCTACTTTGTCCATGGCATCAGCAATAGTTTCTCCGATAGTACGGTCGCCATTTGCAGAGATTGTAGCAACTTGAGCAATCTGTTCACGATCTTCGACAGTCTTGCTAAGTTTGACAAGTTCAGCCACCAAAGCTTCAACAGCTTTATCGATACCACGCTTCAAACTCATTGGGTTCGCGCCGGCTGTAACATTCTTCAATCCCTGACGATAAATAGCTTCAGCAAGAACTGTAGCTGTAGTTGTGCCGTCTCCAGCGATATCAGAAGTTTTGCTTGCAACTTCACGAACCATCTGAGCGCCCATATTTTCAAACGGACATTCGAGTTCGATTTCCTTAGCTACAGACACTCCGTCTTTAGTTATTGTCGGTGAACCGTATTTCTTGTCCAGGACTACATTACGACCCTTTGGTCCAAGAGTAGCTTTTACTGCTCTGCTTAACTTTTCTACGCCAGCAAGAAGAGCGCGACGAGCTTTGTCGTCAAATAGTAATTGTTTTGCACCCATTTTCTATATAACTCCTTTTCTTAAAATTAAATTACTTAACTACAATAGCCTGGATGTCATCGGAATTCATAATCTTGTATTCCTTGTCATCAACCTTTATTTCTGTACCGCCGTACTTGCTGACAATAACGATATCGCCAACTTTAACTTCGAAAGGAATCCTAACTCCCTTGTCATCAAGTTTGCCGGTACCGATAGCTACAACTTTAGCTTCTTGTGGCTTTTCCTTTGCGCTATCAGGAATAAAAATTCCGCCCTTTACTTGTTCTTTGTCTTCGAGCGCTTCGACTAACAGACGATCGCCTAGTGGTTTAATGTTCATGTTTCCTCCTTTTAAGGTTTTTATTTTTTAGGATACGCAAAAATTAGCGCTTACTAAATTACTTTTTTTCATCATCAACTATTTCTGCATCTACAAAGCCGTCATTGGATTTCTTTTCGCTAGAAGAATCAGCGCCGCTATGTCCACCAGCATCACTATGGGTTTGTTCTTGTCCTGGAGCCCCTGCTCCACCCTGAGCTGCCTGAGCGTGCTTGTAAATTTCTTCGCCAAACTTCTGAAGTGTTTTTTCGAGTTCCGGCATAGTCTTCTTCATTGCTTCAATATCGTCAGACTTGTGTTCTTCCTTGAGTTTGTTTATAAGGTTTTGAACAGGTACCCTTACATTTTCAGGAATCTTATCGCCGTATTCGGTCATCTGCTTTTCAGTCTGATAAATCATAGAGTCAGCTTTATTTCTAATCTCTACCTTTTCTTTTTCCTGTTTGTCCTGAGCTTCAAAAGCCTTTGCATCATCAACCATTTTTTTGATCTCTTCATCCTTCAAACCTGAGTTTGCAGTGATGGTGATTTTCTGCTCTTTACCAGTGCCAAGATCCTTAGCTGTTACATGAAGTATGCCGTTAGCATCGATATCAAATATTACTTCAATCTGAGGAACTCCTCTTGGGGCTGGCGGAATTCCATCAAGACGGAATCTACCGATTGTTTTATTGTGAGCTGACATTTCTCTTTCACCTTGAAGAACATGGATATCAACTGAAGGCTGGCTATCTGCGGCAGTACTGAATACTTCTTTCTTCTTTGAAGGAATCGTAGTATTTCTTTCAATTAATTTGGTAAATACACCTCCAAGTGTTTCAATACCAAGCGAAAGGGGAGTAACATCAAGAAGTACAACATCCTGAACCTGTCCGCCAAGAACTCCGCCCTGAACAGCTGCCCCAAATGCGACTACTTCATCGGGATTTACGCCTTTGTGAGGTTCTTTATTGAAGAACTTCTTAACTATTTCATTAACTTTCGGCATTCTTGTCATCCCACCAACCATAATAACTTCATCAATATCTTTCTCAGAAAGTTTTGAATCCTTTAAGCAATTCTTTAGCGGTGGAATAGTTCTGTTAAGCAAATGATCAACAAGCTGCTCGAGTTTGGATCTTGAAAGCGTAACAGTTAAGTGTTTTGGACCAGACTGGTCTGCCGTAATAAATGGAAGATTGATTTCAGTTGACTGACTGCTTGAGAGTTCAATCTTTGCCTTTTCAGCGGCTTCTCTTAGCCTTTGTAGAGCCTGTACATCTTTTCTTAAATCAATATTATTTTCTTTCTTAAAGTCATCAGCTAACCAATTCATTATTTCAAGGTCGAAGTCATCTCCGCCGAGATGTGTATCGCCATTTGTAGCATTAACTTCAAATACTCCGTCGCCTAGCTCAAGAACAGATATATCAAATGTTCCGCCGCCAAGGTCGTAAACAGCTACCTTTTCATCTTTCTTCTTGTCCAAACCATACGCTAGAGAAGCTGCAGTAGGTTCATTGATAATTCTAAGAACTTCCAACCCGGCTATTTTCCCAGCATCCTTAGTAGCCTGTCTCTGGCTATCATTAAAATATGCAGGAACTGTAATAACAGCCTGTGTTATTTTTTCGCCGAGATAAGTCTCAGCATCAGTTTTAAGTTTTTGAAGAATCATGGCCGAAATTTCCGGAGGAGAATAAGTTTTGTCCCCGACTCTTACATGAGCATCGCCATTTTTAGCTTCAACAACTTCATATGGAACAAGTGTAGCTTCCTGCTTAACTTCGCTGTGCTTTCTTCCCATAAAGCGTTTGATAGAGAAAATTGTGTTTTTAGCGTTTGTGACAGCCTGTCTCTTAGCAGTCTGTCCTACCAGTCTTTCACCTGTTTTAGTGAAAGCAACGATTGAAGGCGTAGTTCTAGCGCCTTCTGCATTAGGTATAATTGTAACCTCACCTCTTTCCATAACAGCCATACAGCTATTCGTGGTACCAAGGTCTATTCCTAGTATTTTACTCATAATAAGAGTCCTCCAAGTTAATTAATGTTGCCACTGACTGCATAATAGCAGATAGCATGCCAAAGTTTTTACTTATAGCATTAAGGGTTTGACCTCATTAGTTTATAAGATTAAGGTTAACATTATTAAAAAAAATCAGCCTGCGAACTGAGTCAAGAAGCTTAAATAGTGAGACATCATGTCACATATCAAAAATATAAGCTTAAGATTTTGATTAATTAGAATATTGCAAAGAACAGCAAGATTGATACCATAAAAGAAAATGAATCTAGATAAAGTTAATCCACTCAAAATAAAATTAAATGAGAAAACTTCCTTCGCTATCAGGATCTTCAGGAATAGAATCCCTCTCTAGAAATAAAGCATTCACGCCGGCAAAGAAATCAGGAGTAGCTCTTATATTCATCGTAATGTCAATAGTAGTTTTCGGTGTGATTATGCTCTACTCTACGACTTCGACTCTATCGGGAACATCGATGCTGATTAAACAGGTTATGTGGATAATAGTCGGGATTATGGCCGTGACATTTATAAATTCTGTCGGATACAATGCGATACTGCCGTATGCAAAATACATTCTTGCTGTCACATGGATACTTCTGCTTCTGGCTTTAGTGTGCAAACCTATCAACGGCGCATATAGATGGATACCATTGCCCGGAGGCATCGGAAATATCCAGCCATCGGAACTTGCAAAGATTGCTACAATAATGTTCCTGGCTCATTTTATACCGAAAAATCAGAGAAATATCAAATCCTCTTTTAAGGCTCTGCTGTTCCCGGGATTCATGTGCATAGTAACTCTTATGTTAGTTCTAGCCGGACATGATCTTGGCACAACTATTCTCATTGCTGCTGTTGTATGGATAATGCTGATGGTTTCCGGAGTCCGACTCAGATATATACTTCCGCCAATTATCATCATACCCATGATACCTGTTTTTCTGAAATATGCAGATAAAATGAGATGGGCAAGAATAACTTCCTTTCTCAGCCCGGAAGTTTATCAGAAGACAATCGGTTATCAGCTTTGGTTTTCAATTCTTGCGCTAGGCTCAGGTTCATGGACTGGGCTGGGTTTTGCAAAAAGCCGAATGAAAGCTCAATACCTCCCAGAATCTCACACCGACTTTATTCTGGCCATTGTGGGAGAAGAACTAGGCTTTATTGCTCTGCTACTTATAATATGTGCCTATGTCGCTTTTCTGTGTCTCTCAGTCTTTATAAGCTTAAAAGCCAAGGATAAAGAAGGAATGCTGCTGGGATTTGGATGTTCTGTAATGATTGCTCTGCAGGCTATTATCAATATAGGAGTAATCAGCGGAGCCTTTCCGACTAAAGGGATGCCGGCTCCGTTTATAAGCTATGGCGGAAGCAATATAATTGTCTGCCTGATCTGTGCCGGATTCATCCTGAGCATCTCCAATCCAAAGAACTCAGATCAAATAAAAGCAAACAAAGGCGTCCATCTAGACAAAAATTAAACTAATTTGTAGGTTTTTGCGAGTTCCTTGAGTTCGCCGGATGTCAGTCCTTTCGGATCGTAGTAAGCACAAAGGCATTTCAAATAAATTTCACAGCCTTTATTTGCTACATCAATATAATCAAAAGCTTCAATAACATCTTTACCTGTTGCTATGGCGCCATGTTTAACCCAAACTGCAATATTTGATCTTCTTAAAGCTGTAACCGTTAACTCGGCAAGAGCAACAGAACCAGGGATAGCATATTTACATAAAGCCACACCTTTTGGGACAAAGAGTCTCACCTCAGGCATAGTTGACCAGATCGCTAAGTTGAATCTCTTTTCATTTCGACCAAATTTTGGGTGGAGAGAAAAACAAATAATTTCTGTAGGATGTGTGTGAACTACGGCCCTGTCAGGGCTTCCGGATTTGATTTTATCCACATGAATTTTTACATGAGTGATAAGTTCGCTACTTGGAGAGACCGGTTTTTTTAGATTACCGCCCCAGAGAATATGATAGCCTGAAGCATCTTCATTAAATTTTATAATACAGCAGGTTTTCTCGACATTTTTAAGTTCTCTAAACTTCTCTCCGGTTCCAGTTATGAAGAAAACCATATTTGAGGTTTCTTTTGGAAAACCATTTACAGCATTGAACTTACATACACTTGTATCTTTTGTTGCAACAGAAACTATGTCAGTAATATTCAAAGATATATTTCCGCCGTTCCGTTCTGCCCATCCTTTCTGCCAAAGATATTCTGATATCTCTATAACTTTTTTGATTTCCTGTTTTACCGCTTTCCCAAAATCCATACCTTTAATTGACATAATTAAAACTCCAATGATGTTTAAGACTAAAGCATATTTTATAGTTTGACCGATGGAAATTGCTTTATATTTAAATTTAAAATTGCCTTTTTGCAGCAATAAATTATTTAAACTCAACTTCATCATGATAGAATTGAAATTCATATGATCTCTATAAATTTAAGCTAAAAAAGTTACAAGATGTTCACATGTTTTCTAATATTTGTGGCAGGCGGGATTGGATCGCTCTGCAGATATTTCGTAGCATTTTTTGTGGGAAGTTTTGCTAATAGATCATTTCCGCTCGGAACTCTGAGCGTCAATCTGATCGGTTCTTTCATCATGGGCATGTCATTTTCATTCTTTGAACATTTTGTGATGTCTCCTGAATTCAAAATCACTCTGACAGTAGGGTTTCTTGGAGGTTTCACAACCTTCTCGACTTATGCGCTGGAAACAACTAACTTGCTAAGAGACAAAGAATACAGGCTTTTTGCCTACAATATTCTTGTGAGCAATATATTCGGTCTTTTCTGCGTAATACTTGGAATGTGGCTTATTAAAATAATCTTATAATAAAGAAGAGGTACAAAAATGAATTTACCTGAACAGGCAAAATTACTTAGGATTCATCTTCTGGAAACTTCCAGACACAAGGGAAAACCACTTTACGAACTAATAGTCTTCAAGGCAAAAGAATTGAACCTGGCTGGGGCAACAGTACTAAGAGGAATAATGAGTTTTGATGCGGGAAGCAAAATTCATAGTTCGAAAATGCTTGAACTTTCACAGGATTTGCCGCTCGTCATCGAAATAGCAGAAACTCAGGAGAATATTGATAAACTTATGCCTTTCCTTGACGAATTATTCGAAGGAACTGCCCATCCCGGTCTAGTAACTATTGAAGACATACGAGTTATAAAGTACAAGCCTACTAAAAGTTAAGGATAATAAACTGAGATAAATTATGCTGAAGTATCTTTGCATATTTCTAGGAGGCGGAGCAGGTTCGGTTTGCCGCTATCTTGTTTCAGCCCTAATGGGTCATATTTCCCATACATCGTTTCCTCCAGGAACTCTGACGGTCAATCTTATAGGTTCATTTATCATTGGCGCATTGTTTGAACTCTTTAATCGATTTGTCGTACCCACAGAACTCAGACTGCTTCTTACTACGGGCTTTTTGGGCGGTTTTACTACATTTTCATCTTTTGCTCTGGATAACACGGTTTTGTATGAAAGCTCAAAGTACTATTCGCTGCTTCAGGATATCCTTGTTCACAACATCGCCGGAATATTATGTGTAATAGGCGGCATAATGCTGGTCAAAATATTATTAAAAAGAAATCAACTAACCTAAGGCATTCTTATGGAGAAAGGTATCATCAAAGTAACAGAAGCTGCAACTCAAATTGATGACTTTGAATCCATTTCACTCATTGGAGATCCTGGATGCGATGGACTTGGAGCTTCAACGATGGCAGTATTTGCCAAAGCTCTGACTTGTTCTAAAAGTAACTTTTCAATAATCCTTGGTGACATAGTTCACAAAAGTATAACACCTCTTTATTCGTGTGTAAAAGACTTCGTTAATACTGTTTCTACCAACAAAGTTTACATGCTATGCGGTAATCATGACCTAATACATTATGAAGAGTTCTTCGGTTTGAGAAACTATTTGCTTTACAACGACAAAACACTCCTATTATTTCTAGATAACTCCAAAAAGAAATTCGAAGAACACACGATCGAATTCTTAAGAGAAAACATAGAAAAATACAGACGAAAAAATATCGTTATATTTTTCCATATCCCTCCTCCAAGCGCGATAGGAGAAAATACGGTAAAACCTGAAGAATGGGAGAAAGTCAAAATACTGCTTACCAACTACAAAAATGATATTTCCTATATCATCTGTGGACATGTACACTCTTATTATGAAGATGTCGTAGATGGGTTTAATCTCATAGTTTCGGGTGGCGGCGGCGCAAAAATAGAGTTCCTTAATCCAAAAATTGATACTAGAAAAGCCCATCATCATATTGTCAGACTTTTCTTTGGTACAGACGGAAAACTAAAACACAAATACATTCCTCTGGAGTCAATTAAATACGCCAAAGAAATAGAAGATGAGTTAGTTAAGTCTTATCTCGAGAACTCGCTTGCCAATGAATCAATGGCTCATGTCAGATATAAGCTATTTGCAGAAGAAGCCGAAGAAAAAAGATTCCCGGGAATAGCAAAGATGTTCAGAGCTTTCTCTGACTCGGAATTCTACCACGCAAAGAATCATTTTTATGTTCTAGGCAGGATGAACCCGATCAAAGACAATCTGGAATCAGCCAAGACTGGGGAATCATACGAAGTTGAAACAATGTACAAGGAATATCTGGACTACTGTAAAAAAATGAATCACGGTTTAACAGCCTATACTTTTTATGACTCTCTGGAGGCTGAAAAGAAACATCTATCTCTAGTCAAGGATGCTCTGGAGTGTTACTCGAACGGCAAAGACATCCCCGTAATAAACTATTTTACTTGCGCTTCTTGCGGCTATACTCTTGCCGGAATTGAAAATCCCGTCAATTGTCCGATCTGTGGAGCGCCCAATGATAGAATCAATAAAGTGCCATAAAAACTAAATGAGGTTTAATATATGGAACGGCTTCTAAATGGGGCGCTAGAATTCAGAGATACTGATTTTCAGGCGCATAAGGATTTATTCAAGACACTAGGCAATGAGCAGAATCCGCACACGCTTTTTATCGGCTGCTCTGATTCCCGCGTTGACCCTACTATGATCACAAATACTTTCCCTGGAGAGATATTCGTCATCAGAAATATCGCAAATATCGTTCCTAAATACAGGATTTCAGAAGAATTTCTGGCAACAACTTCAGCCATCGAGTATGCAGTCAAAGTTCTTAATGTGGAAAATATTGTAGTCTGCGGACACTCAAACTGCGGAGGATGCAATGCGCTTTACCTGCCTGATGAAAAACTAGATAATATTCCACACACAAAGAAATGGCTTGAACTCGCAAAAACGGCTAAAGAAAAAGTCCTAGAGATTATTCCTAACCGAGATGACATCCCGGCAAGAGAATGGATGACAGAACAGGCAAATGTACTTGAACAGCTTAAACATCTTTTCTCTTATCCGTTTGTTAAAGAAAAATTCCAGGAAGGTAAACTCAAGATTTATGGATGGCATTACATCATTGAAACAGGCGAAATACTCTGCTACAGTAAAGAAAAAGGGTACTTTGAATTGATTAACTAACAAAATGAGTCAACCTTGAATAACTACACACGCATTCTGTTACTGTTTGTCTTAACGACTCTAATTGGATTGACTCCGTTATCAGGTAATGAGCTTTCAGTTTCAGACAAAATGCTTTACTACTCCGGTAAAAATAGTGAAATTTACTCCAGTAATTTTATGTGGATAGAAAATTCTTCAGTAAGCTATGCATTTACTTACAGCACTGGCAGATTCAGCTACTTTGCTCTGATTCTAAAAGACAAGAACAACTCTATTAAACAAGTAAAAATTAAAGACGAGTATCCTCTGATAGAATATAAAAAATACGATAATATCATAGTCGTAACTGCGCATATAAATCCAAGTTTAAATGAATATTACATTTACAGCACAGCAAATGAATCACTAAATAGTTTTTATGCAGGAGATCTTATAATCGTTGACGGCAAAGCTATTTCTGTTGTTTATCCTCCGCATTTTGCTGCCGACAAAAAATCTGTTGATATAGAAGTAGATGGGAAAGAAGTTCTAAAACTTCCTTTCTCTTACTATTCGCTTGAAAAAGCAGGAGTCAACAAAGTGAAAATAAGCGAATATATGAATAATGCTCCTAAGCTAGACCTTGACCAAACCACAATTGAAGCTGATACATCAATAGTCTTATCAATATAAATTAGTTTCTGCTCTTATAGACCAACCTTGCTGAAAAGCCGATTCCGACCATTATGAGCAATACAGAAACAATATGCGGCATATAATAGTTTATAGACAATAATACTCCTGATAAGAGCGGCCCGATAAACCACCCTGCAGATGAAATCGCCGCCGCTATTCCCATAGCAAGACCCTGAGCATCTTCATCGCTGTAGTTTGAAAAAAGCGTCAGAAGTGCCATATACGAAAGGCCTACTCCAATACCTATCGGGATAAGAGCTATCCATATAATAACTATGCTTTTAAAACCGCCTAAAATAAATCCGAATACAAGAACTGTCATAGCTGCAATCAAGATAGTTTCTATCTTGAAGAACTTCACAGCCAACCTGACAAGGAGAAGCATCGTAAAACCATAGCATATACAAAGAGCAACCATATAATAGGTTAAATCATCGATAGTTAAATTCAAAACCTGAACTATAGAGACAGTTACGCTCTGAAAGTAAGTACACCAGGCCGTCTGCATCAAAAGAAGTATATAAGAAGCCTTTCTGAACTTTTTGTCCATGAACCCGTAGATAAGATCATTAACTCCCTTAATCAGCGATATTTTTGATTCCCTTCTTGTTGTCGAAGTCTCTTTGAAGAAAACCAGAATCATCAGAAAACTAATGAGACACATCAGACTGGCGAAATAGAACGGCATCATATATCCGACATATTTGACGAATATGTCTTTAGCAAAAATCCCTCCGAATAGCGGTCCTACAATGAATCCCACTGAAGCCGCAAGAGAAACAAATGATAGATTGACAGTTTTCCTTTCTGGAGCACTTATGTCAACAATTGCCGCCTGAGCAAGCCCGACCGTTCCCGCCATAAATCCGGTAAAGAATCGCACAAAAGAAAGCATGATTACAGATTTAAGGGAGATTGATACGGCAAAGAACATCAATCCTATACATTCACATACAAGACACATCAGAATAACTTTTTTTCTTCCTATCTGGTCGGAAAAGTCTCCTAGCAAAGGCCCGCCAAGCAATGCTCCTATCGGGAAACATGCCATAGCTACTCCAAAAAGAATATCCGCCTTTATGATTGAAGCTCCTGTCGGAAAGAGTCCTCCTGTTCCGGGCGTGAATATCAAAATAAATACAGGGTAAACCAAACCAAAACACATAGCATCGAGCGCTATGACAAATAAAAGGGAAAAGTAAATCCAGAAGTTTTTTGGCTTTTTCATTTTTTGTTCAACACCCTTAAATATTATTTAGCTCTTATTCCCTGCAGGAAGAAGTGAAGCAAGAGAATCTGTTTTAATAGTTATATCCTGTTTTGGATACGGGATAGAAATGTTTTCCTTATCAAAAGATATTTTTATTGCTTCATTGACTGAGAATTTGGCCTTCTCATAATCAGGCTGTTTAGTCCAGAATCTTATTATAAAGTTGATTGCGCTCTCTTCATAAGATGACATAGCAACAAGAGGCTCTGGAGTTTGAAGGATGAGAGGATTTGACTCAAGTATTTTAGTTAAGACACTCTTAACCTTAAGCATGTCATCTTCGTAGGATACACCGATTATCATTTCCTGTCTTCTTGTCTTGTTATCTGACAGTTTGACTATGCCGCCGGATATAATATTAGCATTACTAATAATAACATTAAGATTATCATAAGTCCTTATCACTGTCTGGAAAAGCTGTATATCAACTACCTTGCCGCTATAATCGCCAACCTTGATTTCATCTCCCACTTTGAATGGTTTTGTCATAAGGATGATGATCCCATTGGAGACAGTCCCGAACTCATCTTTCAGTCCGAACCCTATTGCCGTCCCAAGACCGACCAGCATTCCTGCAAAATAGGTTGACGGCACTCCTGCTATTGTCAGAACAATCATAAACATGACGATGTAGTACATTAGAACAGAGGCAGACTTTAGAAAGGACTCAAGAGTAGGATCTACTTTGAGCTTTTCCATCACTTTGAAACTGAAAGCTCTCAAAATCTTTATAGCAATATATCCAATCACCAATGCCACAAGGGCAATGCCAATTCTAATGACATATTCGGATGCAATAGAATTAAATTGTCCGATAAAATCTTTCAAAAAACCCATGATTGCTAAATAACCTCCGCGATTATTTGTTTAGACCTGAAATATAAACCATAGAATATAGAGTCGCTTTAAACTTCCTCTTCAAAATAGTCGCTATCAATTTTTTTAATTTCATAATTAACAGATACTGAAACTCCTAAATTATAATCAATCATTAATTCAGACAACATTCTACCATCAATCAATATAACTTTTGGATCAATTGTTTCGACATATGAAATAGCATCTTGGGAAAATTTTCCTGTGGTAATAAAAACACCTTTCTTTGCTCGTTTACCATGTAATGCACCAACAAATTTCTGAATTTCAGGGCGGCCTACTGTTCCATCCCATCTTTTAGCTTGTATATATATAACATCCAGTCCGAGTTTATCTTCTTTTATAATACCATCAATGCCTTCATCACCACTTTGACCAATAGAACGACCTGCATCTTGGCGTGAGCCGCCATAACCTAATGAAATCATTAAATCAACAACCAAATTTTCAAAAAATACAGGGCTATTTATTTTGATTCTATCTAAGATATTACTTGATAATTCATTTCGTATGCTTTGATATGCTTTTTGCAATGTTTCTTCAGGAGTTTCATCTCGGATTTCTGATACTTGACTTATTTGTTCTTTACCAATTTTTGAAGTATGAAATTCTAAAAATTCAGGATATTGATTTAGAATTTTGATATCAATTCTTTTGTGTTTTTGATTCAATAAATCTAACCCTCTATCAGTTATTTTAAAACAAGCTCTTTTCGAAGATTCAAAAACTTTAGCTTGAATAAAATAGCTTTTTGCCCATGCTATACGATTTTCAAATTTGGTTTGATTTCCACTTGGTAGAAGTTCTTTCAATTCATCTTCAGACATTTGCATTTGTTTTGCAATGACCATTCTGGTTTCACTCAATGAATGTTCTTTTCTATCAGATGCAATTTCTAGCAATGGTTTAAAAAACGATTAAAAATCTGGAACAGCCATAGCGTTCTCCAAAATAAATCTATTTATTGCGGGGCTAGTGTAAAAATATTACTTGTTTATAATTCTACTTGATAAAGATAAATAAAAGAAGAGGAAAAATGAAAAAGCCGGGTTTTGAGGCTCGGCTTTTAGTGTGGGCTCCAGAGGGTAAAATTAGAAAACTATCGGATGTATATTTCCAAGCCCCGTTACAACCTCTTTTGACTTTGAAAATGGAGGATTTCCATACAGAAATAGAACATTCCGGTATGGAAATAGAGTTTTTCGGTACTGAAATTATAGGAACAGAGTATTCCGGCATAGGAATAGAGTATTTCGCCATGGGAATGGAGTATTTCCGTGCCGAAATATCACAAAGTGGTATTGAAAACTTCAGCTTTTTATTCGGTCAGCTCGGAGATCTGACCCTACCCAGTAAATGCATATTCAAACAGAGCTTTGGGTAGGGATGGTTCTCCGTAACCGTCCGTTTATTTCGTTCATATTTCTTATCTGAAATATGATGCTATAACAGCCTGTCCGAAGGAGATTCCGCCGTCATTCGAAGGAACTTTTTCATTAATGAAAACATCAAATCCCATCTTAGAAAGTCTATCTATGACAAGCGAAGTAAGAAGTCTGTTCATAAAAACTCCACCTGAAAGGACGACCGTCTTAATATGTTTTTTAGTTACTGCATGGCTAACCATATCAGATACTGCATAACTTAAGACATGATGAAACTCATAGGCATATTGTTTTCTTAGTGAGAGATAGTTTTTGTCTGCATAGAGTTTTAACAGTCTGTCAGGCGAAAAGTTCCTGAAGGTTTCCGACCAGTCTATGGAGAGCAAGCTGTCCTTTAGTATCATTGAGTATTTAATCAATCCGCTCGGTTCTTTTCCAGTATTCCGGAATCTGAGAGCTTCGCTTTCAAGTCTTATAGCTCCCTGCCCTTCGTAAGTTATAGAATTCTCACATATGCCAAGCATTACTGATATTGAATCAAACAGCCGTCCGGCTGCATGCGTGAACGGAGAGTTTAATCCTTTCAAACACTGCATTTTCCATATTTTTCGTTCTTCATCCGTAACACCTAAGCAATCACAGAGTTCTTTTGAAATCTCGACGCCTGCATCAATGTACCTTGCTATTAATTGTCTGATCGGTTGATAAACGGCCGCATCTCCGCCGGGCAACCTAACAGGACTGAATGTCGCCATCCGTTCAAATCTGTCTTTATTTACATAGAGGACTTCAGCTCCCCAGATATTACCGTCAGTACCCAAACCTGTCCCGTCAAAAACAACGGCTATTGCTTCATCAAAACCATGCTCTGCCATACATGAAACAGCATGGGCATGATGATGCTGGACTTCTATAATCGGAATACCCTTTTCAAATGCAATCCTTGATCCTATAATAGACGAATGCATATCAGGATGCAGATCTCTTGCTATTATTTGAATATCCTTTCTGTAGAACTCAGGAATAGCTTTAGATAAATGGGTCAAACTCTCATTAGCTTCAATTGTTTCAAGATCCCCTATGTGAGGGGAAATGACTACTTCATTATCAAAAGCCAGAGCAATGGTATTCTTAAGTTCTGCTCCCATTGCCAGGATGGTTTTGGATGCCCTGTGATTAATATAAATAGCATCTGGAGCAAACCCCCTGCCCCGTCTCCAGACCTGAGGTTTTCCATGTTGCATAACACTTAATGAATCATCATTCCTTAGATTGATCTCTCTGTCATGACACAGATAAGCATCCACTATTCCTTTAAGGCGTTCAAACGCTTCATCATTAGAGATGCAGATAGGTTCGCCTCTCTTGTTTGCGCTCGTCATTACGAGAAGATCGATGTCATTATCAAATAACAATTCATGCAGAGGGGAATAAGGAAGCATAAAACCTATAGTATCAGAATCAGGAGATATTAAATCGATAAAAATATCAGAGGGGCGATTGCCCCTTTTCAAAATAACAACCGGCGCAGATGGTGATTTAAGGAGAGATTCCTCTTGATCTGAAACATCGCAATATTTTCTAATTACTTGAATGTCTCTTGCCATGAGAGCAAAAGGTTTATGCGGCCGTTGTTTTTTATCCCTCAGAAGTGTAATAGCCTCTATATTTTTAGCGTCAACTGCAATCAGGAATCCGCCTATTCCTCTGACCGCAACAATGCGCCCATTTCTAATAAGTTTCTTAAACTCCGCGAGACAATCGCCGACATCCATCTTTATTCCGTCCTGATCATGCAAAGACAGAGTCGGCCCACATTTTGGGCAGGCAATACTTTCTGCATGAAACCTTCTGTCTGATGGATTGGTATATTCTTTAAGGCAGTCATCACATAATGGAAATGATGATAGAGTCGTTCTGCATCTGTCATAAGGCATAGCATTGACAACAGTATATCTTGGACCGCAATTTACGCATGTGGTAAATGGATATTGATAACGGCGGTTGGACGGATCATTTATCTCTCTGCGGCAATCTTCGCATATCGCCAGGTCCGCAGGTATAGAAACCTTGTAACTCTCATCCGAATCGCTTTCAAATATCATAAAATTGCTTTTCTCTGAACATGATTCAGAAGATAAAAGAGTAATAGAATCTATCCTAGCCTGAACAGGAATTCTTCGCGGAAGTTCTGCTATAAAAGCGTCAATTGACGCTTCAGTTCCTACTAAAGAAAGTTTAACTTTCCCTGAGGAGTTCTTTATGCTCCCACCTAAGGATGAATTTGCAGCAAGATTATAGACCGCAGGACGAAAACCGACTCCCTGCACTATTCCTTGTATCTCATAAACTCTTCTAATCATATGTAAGACTCAAATATCTTGTAAAACTTCTAAGATATATTAGTTCAATGGTTTTTAAAGTCTAAGGCAAGGTTAAAATAAAGTGATTAAAACCATAAACTAAGAGAGTGGCAAATGCCTTTTTTCATTAAAATCTACATTGCGATTTTTATGTTGCTTCTAGTATCTAATATTATCTTCCACTCTAAATTCAAGATGAAGATTCTATTCCTTATTTATGAGATATTCAGCGCTCTTTATATGATGACATTGATTATTATCTACTTTGATCCGCTGTTATTGGAAAAGCTCAACATTATAAGCATTATTCCATTGATTTTAATCATAGGCGTTGACATCTATTTCACTACTATCGGCTCGATAAAAGAACTAGGTTTAAATCTCCCGGATATTCCAGAAAAATCACAAGAAATGGCAAAAATCATATCCATCCTCTTCAATGCGCCTGCCTATGTTATCGGCATCATGGCATCACTGGAAATCCTTAAAAACAATCACATCCTTTAACCCTAACTACAAATCGATTATGAAAAACTACTCCATATCCAAAATTAAAACAGATTTCATTCCCTCTGCAAGTTTTGACTCCTCAATTTGGGCTAGCATAATTCCGCTAAAGATAGATACTTGGCCATGGCATAAATCCGATGAGCCAAAAGTCCCATCTGTGGAGGTTAAAGTCCTCTATTCTGATAAAAACCTCTATCTCAGGTATTTTGTCAAAGAAAAATTTATTATTGCCAAAACCGCTGAACCTCAAGGTAAAGTTCACCTCGACAGCTGTGTAGAGTTTTTTGTTTCTCCAAATGAAAACGGTTACTTCAACTTTGAACTAAACTGCATAGGCTCAATTCACCTTGGATTTAAACAGGACAGATATTCAGGCGGATTTATCGAAGAGAAAGATTTAAACAAAATTATAGTCGCAACAAGTCTTACGAAAGGCAAAGCTATAGAGGATGCAGTCGCCTCTCCGAAAGAAGGTTACATCGTAGAGTATTCAGTTCCATTAGAATTATTTGTCGAATATTCAAAATGCGAAAGACCAGTGAAAGGAACTTTCTGGAGAGCTAACTTTTATAAATGCGGCGACAATCTACCTTCTCCATCATGGGGTGTCTGGTCAAATGTCGCCACACCTAAACCCGACTTCCACAGACCAGAATTTTTCGGTACAATTCTTTTTTCATGAAGCCTATAAGAAATCGCTTTCAGCCGAAGAATGAATTTAGCTGGTCGCTGTCGAGATTATCTCTCTTCAACTACTGCCAAAAGGCTTACTATTTTCACTATTATGCTTCATGGGAAGGATGGCTTGACGATGCGACAACTTTTCAAAAGCATATTTACAGACTCAAACAGATAAAAACAGAAAAAGAATGGATAGACGAACTCATCTTGGAATCATTAGCAAAAGCCATCAAGAAAGAGATTGAATCAAATATTCAATCCATAAAGTCATATTGTTTCAGAAGAGCATACGCTGAACTGACAAGCCTTCAAAATAAAGAGTTCCTCAAGGATCCCAAAAAACTATCTTTATTCAGTTATTATTATGACAAAGAAAGTGTTTTGTCCATCCAGAACAGAGTATCAGAAAGGATGAATGAAATATTCGAGGTGCTAGCTTATCACAAACTTTATCACCTGCTAAACAAGAAATTCCTTGATTTTGTATCTGTAAATGAATTACTAAAGTTCAACCTTGGACAAATCCCAATATGGTGCAAACCTTCATTCATCTATCACGAAGCAGAAGAGATTATCATAGAAAACTTCAGGTTCAATGATTTCAGAAACGATTTAACATGGCCGTTATCATCAGCTATTTCTCTAATGTTTTGTTTAAGAACCTTACTGAGACAAAATAAAAAACTCCAACCAAAAACAATTTTTATTTACAGCAAAAATCTTCTTCCTGTTTATGCCACTTTAAACATAACAGAAACAGCAGAAATAATCTTAAACTCTGCACAATTGATGCTATCTCGCCTAACGACTGAAGGGGAAGCTGTAGATATAAATTTCCCAGCCTGCTCAAAAAAAGAAAAATGCCGCGAATGCAACTTTAAGGAAGCATGCGCGGCAGGAAGTTAACTGATTAATCGTTGCTCTGTTGAGCTTTGGCGTCTTTCTTGGCCTGTTTGAGAGATTTCATGTAGTCCTTGAGATCACTTTGGGCTTTTCCCAAAGCTTCTTCGGCTGAAGCTACTGCCTTGTATTGATCAGCCATTTTGCTCTGCATTTCAGAAACTGCTTTTGCATCTGCAGCTACAGAAGTATCAGCAGAAGATCCGGCTTTCTGAGCCATCTTTTGAGACATCTTCTCACACTTCTGAGCCATCTTCATGCATGATTTAGGAGTCATAGCTCCACATCCTTTGCCCTGATCCATCATCATTGCGCTGCAACTAGAGTTAGCCTTGCAGTCAGCTTTGAGTTTCATCATGGCATTCATCTGGTCAGAAACACTCTGTGCGGCTGTCGAACATTTGTTGTAGAGATCAGCAAGTTTGGCATCGCCTTTAGTTGTTGCCTTTGCAGCCTTATCTTTGAACATTTGTGCTTTATCAGCGTATCCGTTAGCTACTCCGCCGCAATCTTTCTTATCGCCTTTCGTCATTGGGCAATTTTTCATATCCATTCCAGGCATTGATGTCTGGTCTGCGCTCTGAATAGTTGTAGTTGTCTGTGCTGTAGTTGTAACTGTATCTTCAGCAAACATTGCTGAAGATCCGATTAGAGTTACTGCCATTATTCCAATAGCTAGTTTTTTCATTTTGGTTTCCCCTTTCTGTTAATTGATACAATGTTACGGGCAATAATTAATCTTATTTGCATAACATAAAATACAATTAGTTTTGACAAGATGATGAAATAATATTCTTTTCATATATATTTTCGAAGTTTATGATGATTTTTAATAATAAACACAAAACATTGGAAGTATAAAATGCCTCAACTTGTTTTAGGTATTCCAAAGGGAAGTTTGGAAACCACCACCGTAGAAATGTTCGAAAAAGCCGGATACAAAATCAAAATCAATCCAAGATCATATTATCCTACAATCAACGACGATGAAATCGAATGTATGCTTATCAGAGCCCAGGAAATGGCCAGATATGTCGAGGAAGGCATTCTAGACTGCGGGCTGACCGGCAAAGACTGGATAGTCGAAACAGGCGCTGATGTAGAAGAAATTGCTGAACTTATTTATGGCAAAGTCGGAAGAAAACCACTCCGCTGGGTACTTGCAGTTCCAGAAAATGGACCGATACAAAAACCTGAAGACCTTGAAGGAAAAAGAATATCCACTGAGGCTGTGGGAATGACAAAAAAATATCTGGAAAGAAAAGGAATAAACGCATCTGTAGAGTTTAGCTGGGGCGCTACGGAAGTAAAACCTCCAAGACTTGCCGATGCCATCGTAGAAATTACTGAAACAGGCTCATCGTTAAAAGAAAATAAGCTCAAAATAATTGACGAAATCTGTACATCCACAACTAGATTGATAGCTAACAAAAAATCTCTTGCCGATGATTGGAAAAAAGCAAAGATTGAAAAGATTGCCCTTCTCTTAAAGTCAGTCCTGAATGCTGAAGGCAAAGTAGGATTGATGATGAATGTCAAGGAAAGCGATCTCTCCAACATCCTTGGAATGCTCCCTGCACTTGAAAGGCCCACAATATCAAAGCTTGCTGAAGAAGGTTGGATCGCTCTAAATACAATTATCGAAGAAGATACTGTCCGCGATATAATCCCGGAACTCCTAAAGAGAGGCGCTCATGGAATCGTAGAGTATCCTCTTAACAAACTTTTCTATTAGAATTAATTCCCACTGAAAGCCGGGCAACCGGCTTTTTTTATTATGCCCCTCAAAATTATTTATATCTCTGTAACTTCATCTTATTCTCACAGCTCACCTGTTTATGGACAACTCAGAGTATTTGCTGAAGAAAATTGCGCCGATGATATGGAATGGGAATTTATTGAAACATCAATCAACGATAGTTTTGACGATACCATCCTGAGAATTTTAGCTTTTTCTCCTAACTTGATTTTATCTACAGGATACCTATTTAACATAGAATTTATTATAAAGCTTCTGTCGAGAGTTTCTCCGCTCCATCCTGAAGCTATAATTGCGCTTGGTGGACCGGAATTTCTGGGAAACAATGAACTATTCCTAAGACAGAATAGATTTATCTCAGCCGTGTTCAGAGGCGATGAAAGCCCTTTGCCGGTCTTTTTGTCAAACTTAACTGATTCCTCTAAATGGCATTCCATTAATGGTATCTGCTACATTGATAAAGATGTATATATTGATAAAGAAACAGCCAAAATACAGCGACATCTGGACAAACTTCCTTCCCCTTATATTAAAAGATATTTCTCTTCAGATAAACCCTTTATCCATTTCGAAACATCAAGAGGGTGTCCCTCATTGTGTCTGTTCTGTTCAAGCTCTAACTCAAACCCTGCATATCATAGCATTGAAAGAATCGACTCTGATCTTTCAATAATCAAAAAGGCAGGAATAAAAGAAATAAGGATTCTCGACAGAACTTTCAATGTCCCTGAAGAAAGAGGCATATCTATAATAGAGCTTTTCATTTCAACATACCACGATATCAAATTTCACTTGGAAATCGATCCTTCCAAACTTACTCAGAACTTTATTGACGCCCTTAGCAAAGCGCCTAACTCAATGTTTCACATAGAAGCAGGCGTCCAGACCTTGTCTCAACCATCGCTTGAGATTATAAATAGAACTACAAACATAGAAAAAATGACATCCCATCTATCTCAAATCTGCAGTCTTAAAAACATCAAGGTTCACACGGATCTAATAGCCGGATTACCGCTTCAAACATTTTCAGATGTTATAGAAGATATAAGAACTTTAGCTAGACTTAATCCAGATGAAATTCAATTAGAAGTTTTAAAACTCCTCCCTGGTTCTCTGCTAAGAAATAAAGAACTTTTTAGCGCCAAATATTCGCCATTGCCTCCCTATGAAGTCCTAGAGACTCCAAACATCTCTTTCTCTGAACTATTCAAACTTAAAATAATATCAAGGATTATAGACATCTATCACAATACAAAAAACTTCAAAACACTATTTAATTTTGCATTAACAGATAAGAATTTCCTTCAAGGTTTTGCAGAACTCAACTCAATAGCATTAATACGCAAAGAGAAACCATCTTTAGAAACGAGACTCTTAATGATATACGAATATGCATCTAAAAAACAAAATAAACCTCTCTATGAGTTGACGCTCCTTACCTCTTTCATGCTCGGAATAATCCCCAGAAAGTTCCTCGAACTAAACACTATCAAACAGGACGAAATTGAAAAATTCAATAGAAAAATAATCTGGACAAAAGGGAATGAACTCTCTTTCAACCATGCTTTCCTATGTTCTTTTGAATATAGTCTATTTGGGCTAATGGATAATCAAGACAAATCTTGTCTGCATAATCCCGCAAAATATATTTTCTACTATCCTACGCTTAGTTTTTCGAAAACCCTTTCTCATATTGAAGAAGTAACCGAAAGTTAAATCTGACCGTATTTTGCAAAACACTGTTTGATTTTCTTTTCAATCAAACTAGTTTATTTGCTCTTCAAATGCGTTCTGGTAGCTCAGAGGATAGAGCATCTGACTTCTAATCAGAGGGTCGTGGGTTCGAATCCCGCCCAGAACACCATTTTTTTTGCCTGTTTTAGCCTCATTATACTAGTTTGTCTGCGATTGTCCTATTCTTTTAAAAGGTAAGTTAAGAGTAAGTTTTTCCTACTAAACAGTAAGTTATCAGTAAGTTTTTTCGGCTCTTCCCCAACAACGGGGGCAGTTTTTAATTAAGCGCATAGCGCTCTTACTCTCAAACGGTAATTCTCAAAATTTCTGAAACCGTAGGCTCTTCTGGATATCATTTCCATTTTTGTATGGAACCCTTCAGTTATTGAGTTGGTTCTTGTAAACCTCCACATCCTGACTATCTCTGTGCTCCACGACTCCAGAGTGTCGCCTCATAACCTATTTTTGCCATTTGTTCTCATTCTAGACATTCTTATTTCCTTGATATTATTTAGCTTAGTCTGATTTATTTATTTTGAAGATTAGGCACGACTTATTTCATTTATAACCACTATTAATCTCAGTATTAGCTTGTTTAGGAACAATCTTAAGTCGAAAATATCTTGTTTTAATAGAAGTCATGATTTGTGGCTTATAATCAATGCATAAATACGAGTTATAGTTACCTATATTTGAAAAACTAGACAACGCAAAAGAATATTCCCCAGAGCCATATCCTATTTGCTTACTTTTGTCGTATCCATAATAAATATTTTTAATTTCAGGATTAAATATGTATCCGCTAGGCCTGACAGAAATTCTTATAGTATCCTCTGCTGAATAGAACTTCTTATCAGATTGAACATTTACATCGCAAAACGCCATACTCATAAGCAACAGATATAAAAGTGAAAAAAAAGCGCAGCAAAGCATGAAAATCACTGTTGATATAGTTCTATTTTTAGGGGTATAAAGAGGCATGAAGATTATTACAGCAACTAACGATAAAAAAGTATATTTAGTTATACTAGAATTTCTATTGGTACCGTCAATAAAGCTAACTAGAAGAAGTAATATTGAAATAAACGCAACCGGAAACCACCATAACATCACTATAGAATTTACTCTAATTGCTCCTCTATAAAAGTATTGATAGAATCCATTTGATGGATGAGAGATTTCAATAGTTTTCGTCCATAAGATAAAAGCTATAGTAATGACAAGAACTAATATTACATAATGTATAAACCCATATACTATAAGCGAATATTCTGAAGGCTGTTCAAGGGACAAATAAAGTATGCGCTTTAAAATAATGAACCAAAGAAGTGCTGTTGTTGTTAAAAGACCGAACAATAGGTTACTTCCTGGCAATCTACTTTCTGTTTTTTTCCTAGTAAGGACTTTAAACCTCTTTGTCGAAACTATCCTATTAAATAAACTGTTTTTTTTTATTTTGCGCTGCATTGAGTAAAATATATTAAAATTAAGCATGTTAAATATATTGGCATGAAGAATATCGACTAACTAACCTACACTTGAGCTAATTCGCCTTCCTGCTGGATATACTGATTATAGTAGAATCCCTTTTGCTGAATTAATTCATCGTGTGACCCTGATTCTGCTATCTGTCCTTTTTCAACTACCATAATTACATCGCACTTGCGTACAGTAGAAAGCCTGTGGGCAATGATAAACATCGTTCTTCCTTCCGCTATTTTCTCTATATTCTGCATGACATTTCTTTCGGTTTCATAATCCAATGCGCTTGTGGCCTCATCAAAAATTACTATCCGTGGATTATTGATTAAAGCTCTGGCAATAGCCACTCTTTGTCGTTGACCTCCAGAGAGGCTCGAACCTCGTTCGCCCACAGAAGTATCATAGCTTTCTGGCATTTGGTCGACAAAAGTATCCACTCCTGCAATACGCGAGACTTGTAGCATCTCTTCTTTTTCAGCGCCGGCTTTTGCAATGGTTACATTTTCACTGATAGAGCCGTTAAATAGAAAATTTTCCTGCAAAACTACCCCAATCTGTCTTCTCAGCCAGGCGGGTTCTACCTGGGCAATATCAACACCGTCAATTAATATCCGGCCGCTTTCAGGAACATATATGCGCTGAATTAATTTAGTTAGTGTGCTTTTTCCTGAACCGGAGCGTCCCACAAGGCCAATTCGCATACCTGCTTTAACCTCGAACGAGAGAGCTTTAATAACTTCAGGTAAATCTTCTTTATAACGGAAAGTCACCCGCTCAAATTTGATATGTCCATCTAGGTGAGGCAATGTAGTGCGGTTTGGATTGAATGCCGGTTCGCGCTCCACATTTAAAATATCGCCTAATCGGTCAACAGACACTTTTGTTGCCTGAAAGAACTGCCACATGTTAATTAAGCGCAATATTGGCTCAATTACCTGACTTGCAATCATTTGAAATGCGATCAATTCACCCAGCGTTAGTTTATTGTCCATGATAGATCTCGCTCCGACCCATAATACTCCGATTACAAAGCATTGCTGAATGACCGTGCCGATGTTGCCTGCTACATTGGAGAGATTTACCAAGCGAAATGATACTTTTACATACTGAGCTAAAATTTGTTCCCATTTTCGAATGACATGATTTTCTACTGCTGAAGCCTTGACTGTTTGAATGCCGGTCAACATTTCAATTAAATAGGACTTGTTTTTGGTCGCTATATTAAATTTATCCTGTAGAACTTTTTTATAAAATGGAACAAACAGCAGTTGGAAGATAGCGAAGATTATTATGACGCCAACGGTGATTAAAGTTAGATTAAAACTGTAATTTACCATTACAATGAAATATGTCAGCACAAAAAAGATATCAAGCACTACAGTTAGACCTGTTCCTGTAATAAACTGCCGTATCTGATTGAGTTCCTCTACACGGGCAACGACATCTCCTACCTGCTTTGTTTCAAAGAATTTCAGCGGCAGGCCTAATACATGGCGAAATAGTTTGTCCCCTAAACTGACATCCACTTTATTTATAGTATTGGTGAATAAGTATGCCCTTAACCATGTTATCCAGCACTGGATTAATGCAATCAAAATCATAGCTCCTACTATGCTGTTCAATGTGCCCATACTGCGATGAACCAAGACATTGTCAATAATTATCTGCATGAGGAATGGAGCGCCTAAGCCGATCAATTGAAGCAGAAATGAAATCCCCAGCACCTGTAACATAAAGCGCTTATACTTCCAGACAGCAGGTAAAAACCATGACAGGCCGAATTTTTTCTCGCTCGTCTCTTCAGAATAACGGCGAGTTATAAGAATAAGTTCGCCTGACCATTGGTTTGTAAAATCAGCTATAGTCATCGGAGCAGCTTGTTCAAGAGTCGGGTCTATTAACATCAGCGCTTCATGGTTATCACTGACACCATTAAGTACCACATAGGTACCGTTTTTTAATATGGCAACCACCGGATATGCCATAGTAGAAAAACATTCACTGTTTTTTGGCTTATATCCGCCCACTTTAAGCCCAAGATCCCGTGCCGCTCGAATAAACTGAACTTTATTCATCTGCGCTTCGCCAACCACATAGGCTCTTTGCAGTTGTGACCTATCAGCCGGTATTCCAAGAAGTTTGGCTGAGAGGTATAAACTTTCTAAGGCAGTATCAATTTTCTTTGACATCTATTATTTCTCTCTAAACGCTTCGCTTTGATATTTTCTGAAAGGATCGAGGAAGAATTCGAAAATGCGTTTTTTCCTGGTTTTGATTTCTGCCATGACCGTCATGCCTGGCGACACATAATTTTTCTTGCCTTGAACCATAAAATAAGTTTTGTCTAGACTAATATAAACCTTGTAGTATGCGCTATGCTGTTCTTTATTCTCAGTACTCTCTGCGCTCATAAGCCTCACATGTCCTGTTAGCACGCCATACCTTTGAAAAGTAAAGGTTTCAACTTTAATATCAGCAACTTGTCCTACAGAGCCCTGTTGGTCGTCCTCTATTAAACCAATATCTTTTGTGCTAACCATAGCCTCCACTTCCAAAGGGGCATTGTCAGAAACGATAGAAAGTATTTTACCATCAGGCATAACAACTTCACCAACAGTATTAACGGCCAGATCATAGATTATCCCACTGACTGGAGCTTTGATAATATCAGCATTATAGTGAGCTTTAGCTTTATTCAATTCTTCTTCATTTGATTTCAGGTTGGTCATGGTTTCTGTCATTTTTTGAACGATCTCAGTCATCCAGTCGCTGGTTACACTTGCAAGCTGTTGTTGAGATTGGTTGAGATCAGCTTCAGCTTTCGCCACTTCGGCTTGTGACCCTAAAAAGTTTTGCTCCACTTCTATCCTGGCTAATTCCTTCTGCTGCAACTCTAATTTCGCTACTGCCCCTTTTTTAGCTAATTCCCTGAAACTCTCTTCTGTTTCCTTCAATTTAGGCAGTGTCTGCCGATATTGCTCTTCTTTGGCTTTAGCTACATTAATTGATGCCTGAGTTGCCAATACTGTCGCCTTCGCAGTATTTACTTTGGTATTGTAATTAGATAAGCGCTGTTTGGATAACTCCTTCTCATAGCGAATATCGTCAGATGCAAGTCCTGGATAATTTTTTATATCAGGATTAAACGGAGAATTGCTTAACTCCGCTGTAAGTCGTTCAACCTCCAATTTGTAATAGGATGTTAGTTTCTGAAGGCGGTTGAAATCAGATTCGCTATATTGTCTATCGAATTCAATAAGTACATCTCCTTTTTCGACATGTTGCCCATTAATAACATTGATTCGGCTGACTTTCCCCTGGCTTTCGGCTTCAACTACTTTATCAAACCCAATTGAAATTATTTTCCCCGGTGCTACCACAACCTCGTCCACTGTACCAATTACAGACCATAGCAATGCAATCATAACAACGATTAAAATTGTCCACATTACCAGTCTGCCGACTGGAGATGGCGGTGTTTCCAGTACCTCTATTACTGAAGGAAGGAACTCTAATTCCTTGTCGTCAATTCTTTGCCCGCTAAATTTCTGCCAATATTTCTCCAGTAATTTACGCATGATTAATTCACCTCTTGGAGTTTGTAAAGGGCATGGTATTGCCCTTGTAATTTCATCAATTCCTTATGGTTGCCTATTTCAACGATCTGCCCTTGATCAAGCACTATAATCTGGTCACATCGACGAACCGCTGACAACCTGTGAGCGATAATAACCGCTGTTCTGCCCAGGCAGATCTGATCAATATTATCGATAATCAGTCTTTCAGATTGATAATCAAGAGCGCTTGTAGCTTCATCAAAGATAAGCAGTCTAGGTTGATTCATCAGAGCCCTGGCTATTGCAATACGCTGTCTCTGCCCGCCGGAGAGGTTACAGCCTCGTTCACCTACTTTAGTGTCATACCCTTCGGATAATTCCAGAATGAATTCATGGGCTCCTGCTATTCTGGCCGACTGAACCACTATATTCATATCCGCATCTGGTCGGGCCAAAGCGATATTTTCTCTGATGCTGCCGCTGAAGAGGTAATTATCCTGCATTACAACTCCGATTTGCCGCCTTAGCAATACAGGATCAACTGCCAGAATATCCTGTCCATCAATAATAATTTTTCCATCTTCGGGCAGGTATAACCTCTGTATCATTTTGGCAATAGTGCTTTTGCCGGACCCTGAGCGACCAACGATTCCGACTTTAGTGCCAGGCTTAATACGAAAACTAAGTCCCTTGATTACTTCATCGCCGTCAAAATTATAGCGGAATCTGACATCCTGAAAGGTGATGTCACCTTTGATTGCTTTAGGTGTCGAATCTTCACTATTAGCGCTTTCAGAGCGCGTTTCTAAAATATCACCGAGCCTCTCCAGAGCCATTCCTGTTTGCTGTACTTCCGGCCAGGCTCCAATAATTTGTGTGAGGTTGGAGATTAACTGCCCGGATATCATCTGAAAAGCAATTAATTGACCTAGAGAAAAACTTCCCTCTATGACCATGCGTCCGCCAAAAAGAAGAACTAGAAATCCTGTTACTTTCTGCACTACATTTGTAAGGTTATTATTTATTAGAGAGAAAGAGGCCAGGGAAAAATTATTCTTTACGCTATTAGCCAGATAATGTTCCCAGCGGTAGGCAAATTGAGGTTCCACTGCAAGAGACTTAATAGTCTGCATACCAGTTACAGCTTCAACCAGGAAGGAATTGCTCTGTGAATCGGCCTGCCAAACCCGCTCTAGTTTTGTGCGGTAAATTGGCATTAACTTGATGTTTTGAAATAAATAGATTGGAACAGGGATAAGGGCAATCAAAGTTAGGTATGGGCTATAATATAAAAGTACTGACAGAAAGACAAACGAGAACAGAGCATCAATAATCAGTATAAGCGTCTTGCCGGTAAAGAATTCCCTTATTGAATTAAGAGCCGAAATGCGCATTAGTATGTCTCCGACCCACCTTAATTCAAAATATCTGAGCGGCAACGATACGACATGACGGATCAGTTTAGAGCCAAGCACTACATCAATTTTATTGGTTGTTTGAGTCAGCAAATAGGTTTTGGCAATATTAAGTCCCGCCTGAAAAATAATGGCAATCAGGAAAACAACTGCTAAAGCCGTAAGTGTCACTTCGCCTTTATTCGGAATGGCCTTGTCTATAATAACCTGAGTGAAAAGGGGTGTCACCAAACCAAATAATTGCAGGAAGAAGGCAACTAGTGTCATGTCAAACCTCTAAAGTCGGATAAAGTCTCTTAAGTTTCACACGAGCATCAACTGCTCTAAACTGCCAATTTATTTTTGCGTTCAGGTTGTTTCTGCGCTTTTGCCATGCGTATACTT